>Ga0247816_10000243_pt1 | contig 33232 bp, 31 predicted proteins | sample UWRJL209509C1_FD_179930 | JGI IMG/M metagenome (GOLD analysis project Ga0247816, IMG submission 179930) | Plant litter microbial communities from Arlington Agricultural Research Station in Wisconsin, United States - UWRJ-L209-509C-1 | ecosystem: Environmental > Terrestrial > Plant litter >...
GGGTGCGGTGCTGGCGGTGACTGAAGCGTCGGCCGCCGGCGACTTCGCCGGCGCGCAGACCGCGCTGGACGCGGTGCGGTCGGCTCTGTCCGACGCCTCGGCCGCCGACAGCGTCACCGCGGCGCGGGCCGCTCAAATCCAGACCAACATCGACCTTGTCGGCGCCGACCTGGCCGCCGCGATCGCGAGCAGCACCCCGGCGCCGGCGCCCGAACCGGAACCGACCGTTCCGGACCCGGTCGAACCCGAGGTGCCAGAGACTCCCACGCCAGAGGCACCCACTCCCCCCGAGACCGAAGAGCCAGACGAACCGGATGAGGAGGAACCCACCGCGCCGGTGGAGACCGAGCCGCCGGTCACCCCGGGCAACTCCGGCAACTCCGGCAACAACGGCAACAACGGCAACAACGGCAACAACGGCAACAACGGCAACGGCAACGGCAACGGCAATAAGGACAAAGACAAAATCAAGGAGTAACGGCCATGGCCCAGCATCTGATCGTCGGAGCCGGTTGGATCGGCCGGGAACTGGCCCGCCAACTGGTCGCCAGAGGCGATTCGGTCACGGCCGCGACGCGCTCGGGCACGCCGGTGGCCGGAGCCACCGCCCGGACCCTGGACGCCTCGGACCCGGTCGGGTTCAGCATCGCCGCGGAACGGATGGACACCATCTTCCTGTGCACCAACCCGCCGTATCCCGACTGGGCGCTGCGCTGGCCGCCGGTGTTCGCGGCGGCGATCGCGGCCGCATCCGTTTCACACGCCGGACTGGTCGTGATGGGCAATCTCTACCCGTACGGCTCGCCGACCGGGCCGATGACCGAGACCTCGCCCGAGATCACCACCGAGAAGAAAGGTCTGATTCGTCGGGACGGTTGGCGCCGCGTGCTCGAGGCGCACGAGTACGGCGAGATCCGTGCCGTGGAGGTGCGAGCCAGCGACTATTTCGGGGCCGGTGTGAGCGGGACCGCCCATTTCGGTGAGGCGTTCTTCCGCGCGGTGCTGGCCTCCAAAACGGCGCGGGCTGTCGGCGCCCCCGCCCTGCCGCACAGCTGGAGTTACATTCCGGACATCGCGGCCACCCTCATCAGGGCCGCGGACTACACCGGCGAGTGGGGCCGGATCTGGCATGTGCCGAGCAATACCTACAGCCGCACCGACATCGCCGGCCAGCTGAACCAGCACTACGGCAGTCACGGCACGGTGACCGGTTACCCGGACTGGACGCTGCGCACCCTCGGCGCGGTGAGCCCGCTGTTGCGGGAGGTGTGGAAGTCCAGTTACCAGTTCCAGGTGCCCTATGTGATCGACTCGACCGACACCGAGCGGGAGCTGGGCGTGACCGCGACGCCGTGGGAGACGGCGCTGGTCACCGTGGCGGACAGCTACCGCCGGTAGTGGGCCGCCCTCCCGCCGGCCAGGGTCAGCCGGCGAGGGCCGAGATGATCTGGTCGGCCTGCTCCCGGGCCCACCGCTCGGTGTCGGCCAGGCTCTCCAGGCTGAGTTCCCCCTGGGGTTCGTGCCGGTCGACCACCCGCTGCACGGTGTCGACGATGTCGAGGTAGCCGATCCGGCCGGCGTGGAACGCCAGCACGGCCTGCTCGTTGGACGCGTTGAACACCGCCGGGTAGGTGCCGCCGGCCCGGCCGACCTGCTTGGCCAGTTCCACGGCGGGGAAGGCGTCGTCGTCGAGCGGCTCGAACGTCCAGGTGTGCGGGGTGGTCCAGTCGATCGGCGCTCCGACCGCGGCAACCCGGTTCGGCCAGTCCAAGCCGAGCGAGATCGGTAGGCGCATGTTCGGCGGCGACGCCTGCGCGATGGTCGAACCGTCGATGAACTCCACCATCGAGTGGATGAGCGACTGCGGGTGCACCACCACGTCGATGCGGTCATATGGCACGTCGAAGAGCAGGTGCGCCTCGATGACCTCGAGGCCCTTGTTCACCAGGGTGGCGGAGTTGGTGGTGATGACCAGGCCCATGTCCCAGGTGGGGTGTGCGAGCGCCTCCCTCGGGGTGACGTCGGTCAGTTCGGCGCGGCTGCGGCCGCGGAACGGGCCGCCGGACGCGGTCAGCACCAGTCGGCGCACCTCGTCGTGGGTGCCGGAGCGCAGCGCCTGCGCGATCGCGGAGTGTTCGGAGTCGACCGGCACGATCTGACCGGGTGCGGCGAGTCGTTTGACCAGGTCGCCGCCCACGATCAGGGACTCCTTGTTCGCCAGAGCCAGAACCCGGCCGGCCTTGAGCGCGGCGAGGGTCGGACCCAGACCCACCGACCCGGTGATGCCGTTGAGCACGACGTCGGCGTCGACATCCGTCACCAGCTGTTCGGCTTCGACCGACCCCAGTGCGGTGTCGTCGACGTGGAACTCGGCGGCCTGCTCGGCCAGGAGCTCACGGTTACTGCCGGCCGACAGGCCGACCACCTCGAACCGGGTGGGATTGGCCTTGATGACGTCAAGCGCCTGCGTTCCGATCGAGCCCGTTGACCCGAGAATGATTACTCTCTTCACGCCACCATGCTAGGCGCACGGCGGGTATATACCCGGATCGGCGTGTTCGCGCCTGTAGGGTCGTTGAGTGACCGGAGCCAAAAACGACCCAGCAGCGGAGCCGGAAGGTACCCAGGTCTCCCCCGTACCGGCGCCGGCCAGCGCGGAGATCGTCGAGACCCCGGCCAAGGCCAAGCGGCCCGGCTTCGTGTACTTCCTCGGCTACGGCATCATGGCGCCCATCGCCCGGTTCGTCTTCCGGCCGCGGATCACCGGCAAGGAGAACATCCCCCGTGAGGGCCGGGTGATTCTCGCCAGCAATCATCTGTCGTTCATCGACAGCATCGTCATTCCGCTCACCGCACCGCGTCGGGTGCAGTTTCTGGCCAAGTCCACCTACTTCACCGGTACCGGGTTCAAGGGCTGGGTGTCCCGGCAGTTCTTCACCTCCATCGGCGCCATCGGCGTGGAGCGCGGCGCCGGCCAGGCCGCCCAGGTGGCCCTGGATGCCGGCCGGGAAGTGCTCGACGGCGACGGCGCCTTCGCGATCTATCCGGAGGGCACCCGGTCGCTGGACGGCCGGCTGTACCGCGGCCGCACCGGCGTGGGCTGGTTGGCCCTCACCACCGGTGCCGTGGTGGTGCCGGTGGGACTGATCGGCACCCAGGAGATCATGCCGGTGGGCTCGAAGATGCCGCGCATCCGCCGGATCAGCGTCAAGTTCGGCGAACCGATCGACGTCAGCGTGCACGGCACCGCGGACTCGGGTCGCGCCCGCCGCAAGGCGACCGACGAGATCATGGCCGCCATCCACGACCTCACCGGTCAGGAGCTGGCGAACAGCTACAACGAGTCGCCGCCCACCACCGTGGTGCAGCGGGTCAAGCGGGCCATCTGGTGGCGTGAACGGCGCTAGCTCGCTACCGTAGGCGCATCTGCACGCGCCCGCGAAACGAGGAGACCCGACCATGGTCGCATCCGCTCACCCGGAACTTGATCTGACCGTTTCCCGGATCATTCGGGCGCGACGGGCGGCGGTGTGGACGGCCTGGGCTGACCCGGCGAGGTTCGAACGGTGGTGGGTGCCGGCGCCCGCGCTCTGCCGGGTGCGTGAGATGGACCTGCGGCCCGGCGGATCGTTCCGCACCGAGATCAGCGAGGACGGCGGGTCGTTCGGACCGCACATCACCGGGTGTTTCCTGGCGGTGGACGAACTTGAGCGCATCGTCTTCACGGATGCCCTCGTCGCCGGCTGGCGCCCGGCCGAGGCCGCCTTCGTGACCAGTGTGATCACCCTGGTCGACCACCCGGACGGAACCGAGTACACCGCGACCGCGATGCACCGCAACCGGGCCGACCGGAATCAGCACGAACAGCTCGGCTTCCACGACGGTTGGAGCGCGGTCGTCCGTCAGCTCGCCGAACTCGTCGAGTGATGACACCACGGCCCGGCGCCGACACGTTCAGCCTCAGTCGCGAGACACCGCCCCGCGATACACAATCGGGCTGAAAATGAGCAACACCGTTGCACCGATCCAACCTCCGAAAGCGCCCAGGCTCGGCACGAGAAACATGCCTGCGGTTCCCAACGTCACCAACACCCCGCCGAGCACGGCGAAAACCTTCATCCCGTACAGGGACACAAAAACGAAGTAGTGCGCACCCACGATGATGAGCGACGCCGGGAAAAACAGCACGGGTTCGTACGATCCCAGGGCGACCGCCACAAGCAGACCGAACGGCACCGTGAATGCTGACTGCATGGCCAGACCGATCGACGGATGCCCGGCGGGCAGGAAACCGTGACCGGTTGTGATCTTGAGCACCGCTGCGGAGAGAGGGAAGATCAGCATCCCTCCGACAAACAGCGTCGCCATGGCCGCACTGGGCGAGCCGAACTGATAGACAGCATTGGCAAGGGCCCAGACGATCGCCGAGACCAGTGGGCCGGTGTAGCCCCCGCGGTAGACACGCCTCACATCGGACTGGGCATCAGCTATGGTCATGCGTCATTCCTAGCAGCCCGGCAGGACTCGGCGAGCGCCGCAGACCCCCCGAAAGATAGGCTCTGACCATGGCAGCGTTGCAGATCTACGTCACTTTTCCCGGCACGGCGAGAGCAGCCCTGGGTTTCTACCAGGACGTCTTCGGTGGTGATCTCGCCCTGCACAGTTACGCGGACTTCGGCCGCACCGACGGACCCCCGACGATGATCGCTCACGGCACCCTCGACGGTCTCGTCACCATCGCCGGCTCCGACGCGTCACCGGGACAAGAGAGCGTGCAGTTTCGCGGACTCATGCTGTCGCTACTGGGAACCGCCGATCCCGACATCCTGCACGGCTGGTTCGACAAGCTCGCAGCGGGCGGCACGGTGGTGGACCCGCTAGGGCCGAAGCCGTGGGGCGCGACGGACGGTCAGGTCATCGACCAGCACGGACTGCACTGGCTGATCGGCTACGAACCCACGGCCTGAGCGAACCCGGTCTGCTCCGGTGGCTCGCCGTGGCGCAGGTCGTCCACCGGCCGACCTCCGTATGCTGGGCGCATGTCTTCTTCCTTCTCGGTCAGCCAGGAGCGCAAGCTCGTCACCGCCCTTCCCGGGCCCCGGTCCATCGCGCTGCAGGAACGACGCGTTCGCGCCGTGTCTGCCGGCGCCGGAACTCTCGCCAACATCTACATGGACCACGGCGCGGGAGCGATCCTGGTGGACGTGGACGGCAACCAGATAATCGACCTGGGCTGCGGCATCGGTGTGACCACCATCGGCCACGCCCACCCCGACGTGGCCGCCGCCGCCGCCGAACAGGCCGGCAAGCTCACCCACACCCTCTTCACCGTCACCCCGTACGAGAACTACGTGCGCGTCGCGGAGAAGCTCGCCGAGATCACCCCAGGTGACTTCGAGAAGCACTCGATCCTGGTCAACACCGGAGCCGAGGCCGTCGAGAACGCGGTGAAGATCGCCCGCAAGTACACCGGCCGTCGCGCCATCGTGAGCCTGGACCACGCGTTCCACGGCCGCACCAACCTCACCATGGCGATGACCTTCCGCCCCTGGCCGGAGCGCGCCGGCATGGGCCCGTTCCCCGGTGAGATCTACAGCGTGCCCACCAGCTACCCCTACCAGGACGGCCTCTCCGGCGAAGAAGCGGCCGAGAAGACCATCGACTACATCCAGACGCACATCGGCGCCACCGAGATCGCGGCGTTCTTCGTCGAGCCGATCCAGGGTGACGGCGGCATCGTCATCCCCGCCCCCGGCTACTTCAAGCGGTTGAGCGAGTTCTGCACCGAGAACGGCATCGTCTTCGTCTCCGACGAGATCCAGGCCGGCATCGCCCGCACCGGAACCTGGTACGGCATCGAACACCACGGCGTGGTGCCCGACCTGGTCACCACCGCCAAGGGCATCGCCGGCGGGTTCCCGCTCGCCGCCGTCACCGGCCGCGCCGAGATCATGGACGCCGTGCAGCCCGGCGGCATCGGCGGCACCTTCGGCGGCAACCCGGTCTCGACCGCGGCGGCCCTGGCCGTATTCGACATCATCGAGCGCGACAACCTGCTGGGTGAAGCCCAGCGGGTGGAGAAGGCCCTCTGGGCTCGGATCGGCGACTGGGCCGACCGGTTCGACATCGTCGGCGACGTGCGCGGCAAGGGCGCCATGTTCGGCGTGGAGCTGGTGCACCCCGGCACTAAGAAGCCGTTCCCGGAGGCGCTCGCGTTCGTGCTCAAGCACGCCACCACCAACGGCGTCATCGCGTTGGATGCCGGCAGTTGGGACTCCGTGCTGCGGATCATGCCGTCTGTGGTCATCTCCGAGGCTCTCATCGACGACGCCGCGTCGGTGCTTGAAGAGGCCTTCACCCTGTTCGTCGCCAGCCAGAAGTAGCCGGCGCACTGAGCGACCACGCGGGTCGGCCTGTCGAGACCGAGTCTCGACAGGCTAGACCGCCAGCGGTCAGAGCAGCGAGGCGGGGGCCGCGACCGAGGTGACGGGTTCGTGGCCGACCGGGAAGTTCACCGACGCGGCGATGAAGCAGGCCTTCGCCGCCTCCGCATGCAGGGACTGGGCCAGTTCGACCTGCGCCGGGTCGGCGATGGTCACCCGGGGACGCAGCGTGGCGGCGGTGAACCGGCCACCGCCATCCGCTGTCTGCAGCATGGTGCCGATCGCGTCGTCGGAATAGTCGACAACGACCACCCCGTTCTTCACCGCAACGTGCAGGTACGACAACAGGTGGCACTGGCTGAGGGCGGCCAGCAGCAGCTCCTCGGGGTTCCACAGGTCGGCGTTGCCGTGGAAAGTGCGGTCGGCCGAGCCCTCGATGGCTGGTTTGCCGGCCGAGGTGAGGGTGTGCTCGCGGCCGTAGGCGCGGTAGCTGCTGGTGCCAGTTCCCCGATTCCCGGTCCAGTGGATCTGCACGGCGTAGTGATGTGCACCGATCATGGCGACTCCTTCGGGTTTCACACTTCGTGTCAATTCTCGCAGGGAATCATCGCCGACGGCTGGCGCACGGCCGGTAAACTGGGCGGATCATGACTGACACCCTGACTGACACTGCTGCCGCCGTCCCCTCGTCCCCGGTCTACACGGTGACCCAGGAGCGAAAGATCGTGACCGCCGTTCCCGGCCCGCGATCCACGGAGCTGCACGAGCGACGTCTGGCCGCCGTGTCAACCGGGGTCAGCTCTGCGCTGCCGGTGTACATCGTGAAGGCCAGCGGCGCCATTGTGGTGGATGCCGACGGCAACCAGTTCATCGACCTCGGCGCCGGCATCGGCGTCACCACCGTCGGCCACTCCGAGACCAGCGTGGTCGCGGCCGCAACCGGCCAGTTGAACGACTTCGTGCACACCCTCTTCACGATCACGCCGTACGAGGAGTACGTGCGCGTCGCCGAACTGCTCGCCGCGCACACCCCCGGCTCCTTCGCCAAGAAGAGCGTGCTGGTCAACTCCGGCGCCGAGGCGGTGGAGAACGGCGTGAAGATCGCCCGCAAGTACACCGGTCGCCGCGCCGTGGCTGTGCTCGACCACGCCTACCACGGTCGCACCGTGCTCACCATGGCGATGAACTACAAGGCCGCGCCGTACGCCACCGGTTACGGCCCTCTCGCCAGCGACGTCTACCACGCGCCCAGCTCCTACCCGTATCACGACGGCCTCAGCGGCGCCGAGGCCGCGGCCCGCACCATCGCCTACCTGGAGAAGGTCATCGGCGCCAGCGACCTGGCCTGCCTGGTGGTCGAGCCGATCCAGGGTGAGGGCGGTTTCATGGTTCCCGCCGAGGGCTACCTGCCATTGCTGCAGGAGTGGTGCACCGCCAACGGGGTCGTGATGATCGCCGACGAGATCCAAAGCGGCATGGCCCGCACCGGCGCCTACTTCGCCAGTGAGCACTTCGGCTGGGAACCCGACCTGGTCCTGGTTGCCAAGGGCATCGCTGGCGGCATGCCGCTGGCCGCGGTCACCGGCCGCGCCGAGATCCTCGACGCGTCCCAGCCCGGCGGTCTGGGCGGCACCTTCGGTGGCAACCCGGTCGCCTGCGCTGCCGCGATCGCCGTGTTCGACGCCATCGAACGCAACAACCTGCTCGCTGAGGGGCAGCGCATCGAGAAGACCCTGCGCGCGGGCCTGGCCACGCTGGCCGAGAAGTACGACATCATCGGCGACATCCGCGGTCGCGGTGCCATGATCGCCATCGAACTCGTGCAGCCCGGCACGCAGAGCACCGGCAAGACGCCGAACGCCGCCGCCGTCACCGCGATCGCGGCGTACGCGGCGCAGCACGGGGTGCTCTTGCTCACCGCCGGCACCTACGGCAACGTCCTTCGTTTCCTGCCGAGCCTGGCCGTGACGGATGCCCTGCTGGCCGATGCGCTGTCGGTCATCGACGACGCCATGGCGGCGCTGTAACCGTGACGACGTCAGCAACGCCTGCCGCGTTCGGCGCGGCAGCACCCGTGACCGCGGGCACCATCGAGGTCGCCGATTCTGTGGAGTTGGCGGTTGTCGAGCGCAGCGGATTCATCGAGTCCCGGCACGCCGGCGCGGCCGTGGTGCTCGGCGCCGACGGAGCGGTTCTCCGGGCGCTTGGCGATGTCACCGCACCGGTGTTCCCGCGTTCGTCGATGAAGCCCTTCCAGGCCATCGCCGTGATGGCCAGTGGTGTGGTGCTGCGCGGTGAGGATGCCGCGCTCGCGACCTCCAGCCACTCCGGCACCCAGCGTCACACCGATCTGGTGCGCGGACTGCTCGCCAGGGCCGGCCTGTCCGAGGCCGACCTCGGCTGCACCCCCACCTGGCCGGGCGACTCCGGCACCCGGGATTCCCTCGTGCGCCAGGGCGCCGGCCCGGCCCCGATCTACTCGGACTGCTCGGGCAAACACGCGGCGATGTTGGTGGCGTGTGTGCAGAATCACTGGCAGACGGCGGGGTATCTCGACCCGGAACATCCGCTGCAGAAACGCATTCTGGATGTCGTCGAACGCTTCACCGGCGAACGCCCCGCCGCCAGCGGTGTCGACGGCTGCGGCGCCCCGGTGCACGCTCTGTCGCTGACCGCGCTGGCCCGCGGCATCGCCCGGATCGCCACCTCCAAGTCCAGCTCACCGTTCGCGATCTACCGTGAGGCCGGTTTTCTGGCCGAAGCGGTGCGGGAGAACGGCTGGGTCATCGCCGGTCCCGGCCTGCCGGACACCATCGCGATCGAACGGTTGGGCCTGTTCGTCAAGGGCGGTGCGGAGGGCATCATGGTGGCCTCCGCCGAGAACGGCACCACGGTGGCTCTGAAGATTCTGGACGGCAACCTGCGCGCCGCCACGATCGTGGCGTTGAGCCTGTTGGCAGACGCCGGAGCGGTGCGTCGCGCCGACATCGAAGCCATCGTGCCCGAGCTGAAGCTGTCGGTGCAGGGCGGTGGTCAGCCCATCGGGCAGATCCGCGCCAGCTACGTCTGAGCCCGGCACGCGTCAGGCCTGGCGGGCCTGACGCTTGGCGCGCGCAGCGCTCGATACCTGCGCCGTCACGACGATCACCAGCGCCAGGATGAACACCGCCGACGCGATCACGTTGGCCTCCGCCGGGATGCCGCGGGAGGCCGAGATGTAAATGTACTTGGGGAACGTGGTGACCGCGCCGGAGTTGAAGTTCGTGATGATGAAATCGTCGAAGCTCAGCGCGAACGACAACAGCGCGGCCGCGAGGATGCCTGGCAGCAGAAGCGGGAACGTCACCCGGGCGAAAACCTGGGCCGGTGACCCGTACAGGTCACGTCCGGCTTCCTCCAGCGCCGGGTCGAGGCCGGCGACCCGGGCCTTCACCGTGACCACCACGAAGCTGATGCAGAACATCGTGTGCGCCAGGATGATCGTGACCATGTCCTTCGGCACCCCCACCGACAGGAACTGCGCCGCCAGGCCCGCACCGAGCACCACCTCGGGGGTGGCCATCGGCAGGAACAGGAGCAGGCTGGTGGCGGACCGAAACCGGAAGCGGTAGCGCACCAGCGCGATGGCGATCATGGTGCCCAGGGTGGTGGCGAGCACGGTGGCGACCACACCGATCAGCGCGCTGTTGCCGAAGGCCTCACAGACCGCGCCGTTTTGCACCGCACAGACATTCAGCCATTTGTCGAAAGTGAACCCGCGCCAGGTGATGTTCGATTTGAGCGAGTCGTTGAACGAGAACACGAAGGTGTAGACGATCGGCACCATCAGGAAGATCAGCGCGAGGACCGCGTAGACGGGCAGCAACCAGGTGCCGAGCGACAGCCGTCTCATAGGAGCTCCTCGGTTCCGGACCGCTTCACATACACGCCCACCATCACGAGGATCACGGTCATCAGAATGATCGACAGGGCCGCTGCCGCCGGATAGTTCAGCAACACCAGGAAGTTGGCCTCGATCACGTTGCCGATCATCTGGGTGTCCGCGCCGCCGAGGAAGTCCCGGCTGGCGTTGATGTAGTCACCGGCCGCCGGGATGAAGGTGAGGAGCGTCCCGGCCACGATGCCCGGCATCGACAGCGGAACGGTCACGGTGCGGAACACCTGTACCGGGCTGGCGTACAGGTCGTTCCCGGCCTCCAGGTAGCGCAGGTCGAGCCGTTCCAGGGTGGTGTACAACGGCAGTGTCATGAACGGAATGAAGTTGTAGGTCAGCCCGAAGATCACCGAGAACGCCGTGCCGGTGAGGTGGGCATCCGGTCCCAACAGCGACACCGCCTTGAGCGATGTCACCAGAAAGGACTCGTCGGAGAGGATCTGCTTCCAGGCCAGGGTGCGCAGCAGGAAGCTGATGAAGAACGGCGCGATCACCAGCACCAGCATCAGGCTCTGCAGCAGTGGCCACCGCCGGGCCGTCACCCCGATGAAGTACGCCAGCGGGTAGCTGAACAGGAGCGCCAGCACCGTGGCGATGAGGGCGTAGCCGAACGATCGCAGAATATGCGGCCAGTACTGCTGGATCACCGCGACGTAGTTCTCCCAACGGAACGCGTAGCTGTACTGGCCGATGTCCCCGAACTCGCTTGGCGCCTGCAGCGAGGTGAGTATCAGCGAGACGAGCGGGGCGAGGAAGAACAACCCCAGGTAGAGGATGCCCGGCAGCAGCAGCAACAGCGCCACCGGGCTGCGCCGGCGCGGCGACGCGGCCGTACCGGACGCATCCGTCGGCGGCGTGGTTGTCGGGGCGAACGCGGCGAAGGCCATGCTCAGGCCTCCTCGAGCTCCGTGACGAGCGCGGCCCGCCGTTGCGCGGCGATGCTCTGGGTGTCGGTGTCCGCCGCGAATTTCGGGTCGTCGGCCGGGTCGTCGTCGAGCCCGAAACCGTGCTCGACATGCCAGCTCACCCAGACCTCCTCACCCTCACCGCCGACGGGACCGAAAGTCCGGTTCTGTTCGAACACCACCAGCGTGCCGATTCCGGGCACGACCACCAGGTACTGGGTACTCACGCCGGTGAACGACACGTCGATCACGCGGCCGGGACCGAGCAGGTTACGACCGGCATCGGTCGGGGGCTGCTCCCGGTGCAGGCTGAGCTTCTCCGGGCGCACGCCGACGCTCACGGTTCCACCGTGCCGGTGCGACCGGGACTTGGGGACGATCACGGCATGGCCGGCCACGTCGACGGAGATCATGGAGGTGGTCTCCCCCACGACCGGTCCGGTGAACAGGTTGGACTGGCCGAGGAAGTTGGCGACGAACGCGGTGCGCGGCAGCTCGTACAGCTGCTCTGGGCTGCCCAACTGTTCGATCCGGCCCTTGTTCATCACGGCGATGGTGTCGGCCATGGTCATGGCCTCCTCCTGATCGTGGGTGACGTGCAGGAAGGTGAGCCCGACCTCCTCCTGGATGGTCTTGAGCTCCAGCTGCATCTGCCGGCGCAGTTTGAGGTCCAGCGCGCCGAGCGGTTCATCCAGCAGGAGCAGGGCCGGCCGGTTGACGATCGCACGGGCCAGCGCCACCCGTTGCTGTTGCCCGCCGGAGAGCTGCACCGGTTTGCGCGCGGCGAGGTGGTCCAGCTCGACCAGCCGGAGGGCCTCGTGGGCCCGGCCGACGGCATCCGGGATCTTGCGGCGGCGCAGCCCGAACGCCACGTTCTCGAGCACCGTCATGTGCGGGAAGAGCGCATAACTCTGAAAGACCGTGTTCACCGGGCGCTGGAAGGCCTTCTGCGTGGTGACGTCCTGACCGCCGATCAGGATGCGCCCGCTCGTCGGATCCTCCAGTCCGGCCACCAACCGCAGGGTGGTGGTTTTGCCGCAGCCGGACGGGCCGAGCAGGGCGAAAAATGAACCGGCCGGGATGGTGAGGTCGAGGTTCTCGATCGCCGTGAAGCCGGGGAAACGTTTCTGAATGCCGACGAGTTCGAGGTCGGCTCCACGTTCGGCGAATGCACCGGCGGCCATGATCACGCTCCCAGCAGGATGCTCTGGAACTGGGCGCCGTAGGTCTGTTCCTCGGCGCCGGTGAGTGTGCGGAACACCTTCGCCTTGGCCAGGGTGGCGTCGTCGGGGAAGATCAGCTGGTTCTCGGCCAGTTCGGGGTCGATCGCCATGGCCGCTTCCTTCGCGCCGGCGACGGGGGTGATGTAGTTCACGTAGGCGGCGACCTCGGCGGCGACGGCAGGGTCGTAGTAGTAGTTGATCAGCGCTTCGGCATTGGCCTTGTGCGCCGACCCGATCGGCACGACGAAGTTGTCGTTCCAGATGGTCCCGCCCTTGTCGGGGACCACGAAGTCCCATTTGTCGCCGTTCTCGGCGTTCAGCTGCACGATGTCGCCCGACCAGACGATCGCGGCGAGGGTGTCCCCGTTGACGAGGTCTTCCTTGTACGAGTTGCCCTTGATGTTGCGCACCTGGCCGTCGCTGACCTGTTTCTGCAGTACATCGATCGCCGCGGTGAACTCGTCGTCGCTCCAGTCGCCGGAAATGTCGACGCCCTGGTCGAGCATGATCAGGCCCATGGTGTCCCGCATCTCGGACAGCACGCCGACCCGGCCTTTCAGCGCGGGCGTGCTCCACAGTTCCTCGACCGAACCGATACCGTCGGGCAGCTTCTCTTTGTTCCAACAGATCCCGGCGAAGCCGCCCTGCCACGGCACCGACAGGTCCCGGCCGGGGTCGAAATCGACGTCGACCAACGAAGGCAACAGGTTGGCCAGGTTGGGAATGTTGGCGTGGTCGAGCTCCTGCAGGTAGCCCATCCGGGCGAGCCGGCCCACCATCCAGTCGGTCAGGCAGACGGTGTCGGCGCCGATGTCCTTGCCGAGCGCCAGTTGGTCTTTGACCTTGCCGTAGTAGGTGTTGTTGTCGTCGACGGCCTCGGTGTAGTTCACCGCGATACCGGTCTCGGCCGTGAAGGCGTCCAGGGTGGGGTATTCGCCGGCGTCGTCCACGTCGATGTACAGTGCCCAGTTGTCCCAGCGCAGGGTTTTCTCCGCGCTGGACTTGTCGGCAGCGGCGGTGGGTTGCGCGGCACCCCCGGTGGAGCAGGCGGCCAACGCCAACGCCGCCGCGCCCGCTCCCGCTCCGGCCAGGAGGGCACGCCGGCCCAGCTGGGCGCGCTGCGCCTGCTGCACCAGCTGGCGGATCATCGGGTCTGCGGGCATCGGCTTGGGCGTCATGGTCGGTCTCCTTGAGTCGGTCCGCTCGAGCTGGTCCACGCGGCAGGCCGCGTCCTGGGTGGACTGATACTGGCACACCCGCAGCGAAACACGCCACAAAGTGCTTAAAACGTTAATAATCCGAGCGATTTCGACCGATACCGTCGTTGGGTGCGGCCACGCACCCTCGGAATGGAACGAAACCCGGCAGTAGGCTGAGGCCGGGGCCCGTTGGAACCGGCGCGGCCCGACCCCAGGGCGAGGAGCGTCATGCGAGTTGCAGTGCCGACCGAGATCAAGAACAACGAATTCCGGGTGGCGATCACCCCGGCCGGGGTGCACGACCTGGTCCTGCACGGTCATGAGGTGCTCATCCAGACCGGCGCCGGGGTGGGCTCCACCATCACCGACGACCAGTACCGTGCCGCGGGCGCCACCATCCTGCCGGACGCCGCATCCACCTGGGCCGCGGCCGAACTGCTGCTCAAGGTGAAGGAGCCGGTCCCCAGCGAGTACGGCTACTTCCGGTCCGACCTGGTGCTGTTCACCTACCTGCACCTGGCCGCCGAGGCCGAACTCACCCAGGCGTTGTTGCAGGCCGGGGTGACGGCCATCGCCTACGAGACCGTGCAGCTGCCCACCCGGGCCCTGCCCCTCCTCGCCCCGATGAGCGAGGTCGCCGGCCGGCTGGCGCCGATCGTGGGGGCGAACGCGATGCTCAAACCCAACGGCGGCCCCGGTCTGCTCGTGCCCGGCGTGCCCGGCACCCACCCGGCCAAGGTCACCGTGCTCGGCGGCGGCGTGGCCGGCACCGCCGCGATGCAGGTGGCGGTGGGACTGGGCGCCGAGGTGACGGTGCTCGACACCAACCTGTTCCGGCTGCGGGAACTGGACGCGCAGTACTACGGCCGGGTGAAGACCATTGCCTCGAATGCGTTCGAGATCGACACCGCTCTGGTGCAGTCCGACCTGGTGATCGGCTCGGTGCTGATCCCCGGCGCCAAGGCGCCCAAGCTGGTCAGCAACGAGCTGGTCTCCCGGATGAAGCCGGGCAGTGTGCTGGTCGACATCGCCGTCGACCAGGGCGGCTGCTTCGCCGACACCCACGCCACCACCCACGCTGACCCCACCTTCACGGTGCACGGCTCGCTGTTCTACTGTGTCGCGAACATGCCAGGCGCGGTGCCGAGCACGTCCACCTACGCGCTCACGAACGCCACCCTGCCGTACGTGCGCATGATCGCGAACCAGGGGTGGGCCGAGGCGTTGCGAGCGGATGCGGCGCTGGCTTTGGGTCTGAACACCTTCGGCGGCCGGCTCACCAACGCACCGGTCGCGACCGCGAACGCGTTGCCGTTCCTGTCGGTCGCCGAGGTTCTCGCCTAACGAAGCGGCACGGCGCCGAGGGCCAATCCGAGCCGGTGCCGATGTTCAGGGCACCGTCACCCGCTGCACGGTGCCGTCCGGCCGGAGCAGCCAGCCTCGGCCTCCAGCCGGTGCCAGCGGTGGCGGCAGATCCCGGCGGCGACTGACCATCCGGTAGTCGGCGAGGGTGCAGCCGTCGAAGACAAGGTCGGCCCGGCTGCGCAACGCGGCCAGGAGCGCCCAATGCGCCTGCCAGGTGTCGGCGTCACCGACCACGATGGCACCCTCCGGCACCTCAGACACCTCCAGGCGGGTCCCGGCGGCCGCGGTGGATGCCGCACCCAGGTCGACGACGGTGCGGCCGGCGGCGTGCAGGGCCGCCATGGTCCGGGCGACCGACCCGCAGACCACCAGGTGGGTGTGCCCGGCGGTGAACATCGACGGCGTCGGTTCCGCCGGGCTCCGGTCCGAGCGGCTCGGATACGTCTGGTCGTCCTCCGGGCCGACCAGTTGGATACGGTCCCCCCGCCACCGACCGCCGCCGGGTGGCAGGGTGGCGTCCCAGCTGGCGGCCGGTTCGCCGGCGGCCTGGTGGTCGTGCACGGTCGGCAGACCGAGGACCAACCGGCTCTGGCACAGGGTCGGCAGGGCCTGCAGGGCACCGGTCAGCCGCTGCACCGAGACCACCAGCCGCAGGCCCGCCGCGGCGCCGTCCCGCAGCACCCCGATGAGCAGGTCGGCGGCTATCGCCCGATGTTCGTCGTTCCAGCGCGCCAGCACGGCATCCACGTCGTCGAAGAGCAGCAATCGGCTCTCGGCTGAATCCGGCACCGGCCGGTCGAGATCGGCTCGAGCGTGCACCAGCGCGTCCCAGGTGCCCTCGATATCGCCCGGCACATACCGGGCGCCCGCCTCGGCGGCCAGCTTGGACAGCACCGTCGATTTGCCGGACCGGGGTCCGCCGACCACGAGCAGGTGACCGTCGGTGTCCGGCAGGTAGCCGGCCGACCGATAGCGCTGCCGGTCGGGTTGGTCGACCAGGCCGAGCAGCAGGCTGCCGGGCCGGGGGATGCCGCCGAGCTCCACCACGTGGCGTCGCGCGAGCCGGCTGGGCAGCGGGTCCAGCCAGGGCCGGCGCGGGGCTGCGCCGGTCTCTGGACGGCGGGCGGCCACGATGGTCTGCAGGTCGGCGTCATCGACGGTGGCCACCTGACCGGTGCGCCTGTCGTCGGGGCCGCAGCTGACGATGCACCGGCCCGGTGTGGCCGGGTCGATCACCGCGGCGGCGTCCGCGCCGATCACGGCCTGACTGTCGGCCCGGTTGTTCACCCGGAGGGAGATCCGCAGGCTGCAATTTGCCAGTAGGGCGTCCCGCAGCACCCCGGCCGGTCGCTGGGTGCAGAGCACCAGGTGCACCCCCAATGAGCGGCCGCGGGCGGCGATGTCGGCGAACAACGCGTGCAGGGCGGGGAACGCTCCGAGCAGGTGCGCGAACTCGTCGATCACGATCACCAGCCGGGCCAATCGACCGGCCAGCCGAGGGTCGGTGATGTCGCGCGCGCCGCTGTCGCGCAGCATCCGCTCACGGTGGCGCAGCTCGGCGGCCAGACTCGCCAGTGCCCGCCAGGCCTCCCGGTCGTCGAGATCGGTGATCAGGCCCACGCAGTGCGGCAGAGCCCGGAGCGGGTCGAAGGCTGCCCCGCCCTTGAAGTCCACCAGCAGAAAGGTCACATCCTCCGGCCGGTACCGGGCGCCCAGGGCGGCGACCCAGGTGACCAGCAATTCGCTCTTGCCGCTGCCCGTGGTGCCGCCCACCAGCGCGTGCGGGCCGTCCGACACCAGGTCCAGCACGAGCGGGCCGTCTATCGTCACGCCAACCACGCAGGCCAACCCGGCCGGACGCGCCACGTCGTCCGGCGAGGTCGGTCGATCCGGCGAAGTCTGCCGGTCAGGCGGTGCCGACAGAGCGGTGAAGGACACTCGGTCAGGCAGCTCGCTGGCGGCGCCGGTCAGCCCGACGCGGTGCGCCTGATGAAGGAGGCGGCTCGGGAAACCGTCAGTTTGTCGTTCGGCCACCAGGTGCGGCCGAAAAGTGAGGCCGGGTGCATGCCCGGGCGCGCGCAGGAGCTCGGCCGCACCGGGCCCGACCAGGCGAACGACGGTGGCGCAGCCCGGCGGCAGGTCGGCCACGGTTCCGGCCAGCGCGACCCGCGGGCCCGGCCGGTCCTCCCCCGGCAGCCCGGCCTCGGTGACGGTGACGAACGACTCTGGCACGGTGGCCGCGGTGTGGGGCAACTCCGCTGCCCACGCCCAGGCCGGGTGACGGGGCAGCCGCACCGCCAGTTTGCGGGGGCTCGACTGCGCGACGAGCTGCACCACCAGGCCGCGCGCGAGGGAACGGGCCAGCAGCGTCGGTCCGACCAGCCCGATGCCGCCGCCCGGGTCGACGGTGATCGGTGCGCCGGGAATGACAGCGGCCCGCCGCCGCAACTCGCGCTGATCGGACGTGTCCGCGGCGCCCTCGAGCCGCAGACCGCTCGGCACCGACCCGGAGCCGAGCACCACGGGCGGTGGCGGGCCATCCGTCCAGGGGGTGTCAGCGTCCGGCGGGTCCAGCAGAGTCGCCGCGGCGGGCGTCGCCAGCCAGCCGGCTTGGCGGGTCTGCTCGAGGCGGTCGCGCACGGCGGCGTCGGCCTCGGCCATGGCTGAGGCGTAGACATCGTCCTGTCGGCGGCGTTGCCGCCGGCTGCTCCGCCGGTTGTCGATCAGGCCGGCAACGGCGATGACGGGGCTCAGCACGGCGAAGACCAATACCAGCGCCGAACCGGTGATGAACCAGATCAGACCGGCAGCGACCAGCGGGGCGAGGCAGGCGATCCACGGAAACCCGGCCCGGGCCGGCTCTGCCGGGCGTGACGGCAACCGGATCGGCTCGAACGGGCTGGGGAGACGGCTCTGGGTCATGCCGCCAGTTCAACGGGTGACCGGCGGAGTCGGGGCGGGTCGAGTACGACGGTGCAGAACCTGCCGGTGCGGGGTGCTGTGGAGGACGGACCGGGACGGGCCTAGAGCAGCATGAAGAACTGGTCGCCGATCTCGACCCGGGCACCGCGAGCGACGAGGTAGCGTCGTCCGGGTTCGCAGCGCAGGGCCGGGGCGGGTGGGCGGCGTACGACGGTGCCGTTTGCGGAGAACCGGTCGTTGATCCAGAACTCGCCCTCGTGCTGGCCGAACTCCAGATGACTTTTCGACACCGACATGCTCAGGTCGGTGATCTGGATGAGGTGGTCGAATCGGTCGGCCGGCTGCGGCAGCGGCCGTCGCCCGATCAGCCCGGCACCGCGAACCGACACGGTTTCGCCGGTGCTGAACTGCAGGGTGAACCGGCTGGCCTCCACCGTGACCGGTTCGGCCGGGGCATCCGCTTCGACGGCGTGCCGCACGGGGTCGGCGTGGCCGGTGTCGGATGCGCCGGGGGTGAGTCCCGCGCGCAGGGTGCCGTCCGGCCAGAGCGGCACCGAGATCACGGTGGACCGTGGCGGCAGGGGCTGGATGACGGTGGTGTCGCTGGGGCGCGGGTCGGCCCGTTTCCGGGTCATCGGCGTGGCGGTGGTGGAGCTACCGCAGGCACCGCAGAACATCGCCACAGCGGGCAGCTGAGCACCGCAGATCTGGCAGTTCACAATCCGATTCCTTCCGGTTTCCGCCAACTCCCCCCCAGCCTGCGTTCTCTTAGCGTACCCAGTGAACGTGCGCCGTGAGTCGGCCGCGCGCGGGTAGGAGATACCCGGTCTCAGTCCGCGAAAAGCTGTCCGACCGGTTCGCGTTTCTCGGCCTGGAACCGGTCCTCGGCCCGGCCCAGCGCCCAATAGGCCGACAGCGACAGCGTGCGCCGGTCGAGCCCCCAGGCATCCTTCAACACGGCACCGATGGCCTTCATGGCGCTGCGCTCCCCGTGCGCGAACACGTCGACCGGGCCGGCAGCGGGCGGGAGCGCCCGCACGGCGGCGACCAGCAGGCTGCCGGGCTCGGTGCCGGTCGGGTTCCCGCCCGCCTCAGCCGCCGCGGCCGAGCGGTGCAGCCAACGCAGCTCCACCCCGCTGGGCAGCTCGAGCGGAACCTCATCGCCCGGGCCGGGCACCTCGATCAGGGCGTGGCCGGTGGCGTCGGCCGGCAGCGCGGCGAGCGCGGCCGCGATAGCCGGGATCGCGGAATCATCGCCGAGCAGCAGGTGCAGGACGGTCGGGTCAGGGTCTGGCAGGTAGCTGCCGCCCGGGTCGGACATCACCAGGATGTCGCCGGGGCGGGCCGCTGCGGCCCACGGACCGGCGATTCCGTTGTCGCCGTGCACGACGAAATCGATCGTGATCTGCCGGGTGACGGCGTCGATCCCGCTCACCGTGTAGGTGCGGGTCACCGGCAGGTCGGCCAACGAAAGCCGCTCGCGCAGCTCGGCAAGATCGTACGGCGGCACCAGGCCGAGATCGGGGCGGGCGAACATGAGCTTCACGTAGCTGTCGGTCGCGTTCAGCCGGTCGATGTTGGGTCCGGTGACAAAACCGTCGAAGGCGTCACCACCGAGCGTGACCCGCAGCAGGTGGGTGCTGAGCCAGTCGGTGCGCTGCACCACGAAAAGATGCTGCGACCGCTTGGGCTGCTCGCGGTTCACGCGTCGGCGGGGTCGAGATCGTCGACGGCCAAGACGTCGAGCACGATCGCGGTGACGTTGTCGCGGCCGCCGTTCTCCAGCGCCGCCGTCACCAGGGCCGAGACGGCGTCCTCGGCCGACGGATTCGACATCATGAAGTGCCGGATCCCGTAGGACGTGAGTTCCTTGGTGAGACCGTCGGAGCAGACCAGAACGCGCAGCCCAGGCGTCAGCGGCAGGATCCGGTAGTCGGGTACCGGCGGCTCGTGGAAGCCGACGGCGCGGGTGATCACGTTGCCGTGCGGGTGCACATCCGCCTCTTCGCGGGTGATCCGGCCGGCGTCGACGAGTTCCTGCACCACGGAGTGGTCGACGGTGACCTGTTCCAACACCCCGGCGACCAGCTGGTACACCCGGGAATCGCCGATGTTGAAGGCGATCAGCTTCGGTGCGTCCGAGACGATGGCGACGGCCACGCCGGTGACGGTGGTTCCGGTGCCGAGGTCGGTGACGCCGGCGCCGGATTTCATGTCGGCCACGGCCAGGCCCAGGGCCCGGTTGATGGTTTCGGCGTCGATCGCGCCGTCGCCGGTGAATTCGTTCAGCCGAGTCACCACGGCCTTGCTGGCGACGTCACCGGCGGAATGGCCACCCATGCCGTCGGCGACGGCGAACAGCGGCGGTTGCGCCAACAGGCTGTCTTCGTTGACCTCCCGGCGGTGGCCGGTGTCGGTGAGCGCGGCCCAGGCGAGGGTGACGGATTTCTTCACCGCGGGGAGCGCGATCGTGTGGCTGAGTGAGCCTTGACCTATCTGGGTCACGGGTGGTGCCTTCCGAATGCGAACGTGCGGCGGCCAGCAAAAACGGTCAGATCGCTGGCAGTATCTCGATCAGGTTACCGTTCCCCGATGTGCATCGTGGCACCCGGCGGCACGTGGGTGACGTGCCCAGCGTCAGCGCGGCCAGAAATCCGCAGTGGACGCGGTCGCTATATGGCCGAATCCGCAGCCTTTGAGACGTTTGGCGACGGATTCGCTTGCCGGAGGCATCCTCGACTGTCACAATCGTGTGATGAACACCACTGCACGCGGCATCGTTCGTCCCGCCCCGCTGGACGACGTCTCGAAGAAGATCATCGAACAGCTTCAGGATGACGGCCGGCGGTCCTACGCAGAGATCGGTAAAGCCGTGGGGCTGAGTGAGGCCGCGGTGCGGCAGCGGGTGCAGAAACTCACCGAGTCCGGCGTCATGCAGATCGTCGCCGTCACCGACCCGATGCAGCTGGGGTTCTATCGTCAGGCCATGATCGGCATCCGGGCCACCGGTGACACCAGGGTGCTGGCCGACCAGCTCTCCGAGATCGCCGCGGTGGACTACGTCGTGCTCACGGCCGGCTCGTTCGACATCCTCGTCGAGGTGGTCTGCGAGAACGACGACGAACTGATCGCCCTGCTGAATTCCGAGATCCGCAACCTGGACGGGGTCGCATCCACCGAGACCTTCGTCTATCTCAAGCTGCACAAGCAGCTCTACAACTGGGGAACACGGTGACTGAGATGAGCACAACCGAACAGGCCGTAGCCGCCGGTGGCTACACCGACGCGCAGAACGCCAAGCTACAGCAGAAGGCCAAGGACCACCTCTGGATGCATTTCGCCCGCCAGTCCGTGATGGAGACCGGTGCAGGCGTACCGATCATCACCAAGGGCAAGGGTCACCACATCTGGGACTCCACCGGCAAGCGCTATATCGACGGGCTCAGCGGGCTCTTCGTGGTGAACGCCGGGCACGGGCGCAAACGGCTCGCCCAGGTGGCGGCCGCGCAAGCTGAGGAGCTGGCCTTCTTTCCGCTCTGGTCGTACGCCCACCCCAGCGCCATCGAACTGGCCGACCGGCTGGCGGACTATGCGCCGGGCGACCTCAACCGGGTTTTCTTCTCCACCGGCGGCGGCGAGGCCGTGGAGACGGCCTTCAAGCTGGCCAAATACTACTGGCGGCTGCAGGGCCGGCCCACCAAACACAAGGTCATCTCCCGCTCGGTGGCGTACCACGGCACCACCCAGGGTGCTCTGGCGATCACCGGGATCCCCGCGATGAAGGAGATGTTCGAACCGGTCACGCCGGGTGGGTTCCGGGTACCGAACACCAACTTCTACCGGGCCGACGAGATGGGGTCAGGCCACGGTGACGATGTCGAGGCCTTCGGCCTGTGGGCGGCGAACCGGATCGAGGAGATGATCCAGTTCGAGGGACCGGAGACCGTCGCGGCGGTCTTCCTGGAACCGGTGCAGAACTCCGGCGGCTGCTTTCCGCCGCCGCCTGGCTACTTCCAGCGGGTGCGGGAGATCTGCGACCAGTACGACGTACTGCTGGTCGCCGATGAGGTGATCACCGCGTTCGGCCGGATCGGCAACATGTTCGCCTCCACCACCTTCGGCATCCAGCCGGACATGATCACCTGCGCCAAGGGTATGACCAGCGGGTACTCCCCCATCGGTGCCACCATCGTGAGCGACCGAATCTACGAGCCGTTCAAACACGGCGACACCGCGTTCTATCACGGCTATACCTTCGGCGGACACCCGGTGTCGGCCGCGGTGGCGCTAGCCAACCTCGACATCTTCGAGGAGGAGAAGCTGAACGAGAACGTGCGGGAGAACTCTCCCGTGTTCCGGGCCGAACTGGAGAAGCTGTTAGCCCTGCCTATTGTCGGTGATGTGCGCGGCGAGGGCTATTTCTTCGGTATCGAGCTGGTCAAGGACAAGACCACCAAGGAGACCTTCACCGACGACGAATCCGAACGTCTGCTGCGCGGCTATCTGTCCAAGGCGCTGTTCGACGCGGGTCTGTACTGCCGGGCAGACGATCGCGGCGACCCGGTGGTGCAGCTCGCGCCACCGTTGACCATTGGTCCGGCCGAGATCCGCGAGATCGGCGACATTCTGCACGGTGTGCTCGCCGAGGCGCCCAAGCACCTCTAGCCGCTCCGCTCCCCCGCGCTCTCTGCCTCCTCATCATCCGGCACGTCGAACGCCCACTCCGGCAAATGACCGCTGCCCAGTACCTGCCTCAGCAGCAGCGCCATGCCGTATTCCTGGTCGATGTCCAGCGCGGTGTCCACGTAGATGCCGGCCACTGAGCTTTGACCGAGCGTCCAACTCAGCCAGGCGAGCATGCACAGCGGCGCCGGCCGGTTCGTTCGTGGCGCCATCGCCACCAGCAGCTTCAACAACCGGATTCCTCGCGTCACCCGCTCCGGGTCCGGCCGGGTGGGGCTCATGCCAAGCATCAGATCACCCGTGGTGGGAGGGCTCTGCTCGAGCGCCCGCCCGGCGGCCATGTCGGCTTCGACCAGGTCGTCCATCGACAGTCCGGTCTCCCGCTGCCGCTGGGCGTAGTGCCGGTTGAGGGCGTGGCTGCGCCGGCCCTCTGCCTCCCCGAACGCGAATTGCAGCATCATCTGGTCGCGGGTGGCCGGGCCCTGCACCAGGAAGAGCAGCGCGGCGGCCTCGTCGATGCTGAGGTCGGCCGGGTTCAGGCCGAGTACGGTTTCGGCGGTGCCGACGGGGTCGAGCATGTCACCGACCATCTCGATCAGCTCGGGGATCGGTCCCATGTCGGGGCCCAGCCGCAGATACCGGGCCAGCCGTCTGGCGCACCGTTCGCGGATGGCCAGCGGCACTTTCGGCAGTTCAGCGCCGGTGTGCAACCGGGACAGTTCCCGGCGGGCCTCACCGGGGATGACCTGGCCGGCCGCGGCGGCGTCGATCTCGCTGAGCGGGTGGCGCAGGCGTTTTCCCGGTGCCCGGTCGGCGTCGAGGTAGGACGCCCAACCGTCGCCGGCGACACAGAGCGCGTCCCGTACCAGGAACCCGGACTCGGCTGCCCGAATCTGCACGGCGAGCAGGAAGGCACTGTGCGGGAGCGCGGCCGGCTCCACGGCCGGATCGTCGCCGATGGTCTCGTCGGTGTACACGACCGGCACGAGGGCATCCACGCCGGGGATTTTGCAGAGGGTGCCGAGCAGGGAACCGGCGACCCGGCGCAGCGCGACGGCGCCGATGTGCGGGTCGGGCAGGTTGAAGCGCAGCGCACCATAGGTTCGGTTGCCGCGGAACGCGACCAGCACCACGCTGTGCTCGGGCAGGAACCCGACCAGCTGCGGTACCAGGGCGAGGAAGTCTTCAGGGTTGGCGGTCTTCACGATTGTTTTGGGCATGCGGCCACCCTGAAGCGGTCCGGCCGCACGCACCGGCCGACGCGGCAAGCTGTGCACAACCGGTCCCCCGTCCGTCCTGTGCACAACCGTGCAGCCGGGCAGGCCGTTCGGCCCCCGGGGAGGGGCCGGCCGGCTGATATTCTCGGGATCAAATGAATCAGATCAATACGACCATCCCGGATACCGCCCCGGCGTCCGCGACCGCACCGTCCGCTCCCGCACAACCTCTTCCCGCCGCCTCCGGCCCGCGTGGCCCGCTCGCCGATCCCGGTGCACTCGGCCTGGCCGCCTTCGCCCTGACCACGTTCGTGCTCAGTATGTCCAACAGCGGCCTGGTCCCCTCCAGCGCCGCCGTTCTCGGCCTGGCACTGTTCTACGGCGGAATCGCGCAGGTCATCGCCGGTATCTGGGAGTTCTACAACCGGAACACTTTCGGCGCCACCGCGTTCACCTCATACGGCGCGTTCTGGCTGGCGTTCTGGTACCTGGAGAGCACCGGCGGCAACATCGTCGCCGGAGCGTCCGGCATGGGCACCTTCCTGCTCGCCTGGGCGATCTTCACGCTGTACATGACCGTGGCCGCGAAGAAGACCAACGGCTCGATCTTCGCCGTCTTCGTCGCCCTCACGCTCACCTTCTTCGCCCTGGCGATCGGCGCGTTCACCGGCATCACCGCCATCCACCAGCTCGGCGGCTGGCTCGGCATCATCACCGCGCTGCTGGCCTGGTACGGCTCCTTTGCCGTGGTCTACAACTCCACCGCCGGTCGCGCCGTGCTCCCCGTCTGGCCGTCCAAGTAACCCACGAACCGTGAGAAAAGCCCCGAAACGAGTCGTTTTCGGGGCTTTTCTCACGGCTCGCGGCGTGGGGAGGGGAGTTATTCGATCGCGGCGGCGAACTGGGAGTTGTACAGGGCCCGGTAGGCGCCGTCGGCCTCGAGGAGCTCGTCGTGGCTGCCCTGCTCCACAATCCGACCGGCCTCCATCACCAGGATCAGGTCGGCGTCGCGGATGGTCGACAACCGGTGCGCGATCACAAAGCTGGTGCGGTCGGCCCGCAACGCCCGCATCGCGTGCTGCACGAGCACCTCGGTGCGGGTGTCGACCGAGCTGGTGGCCTCGTCCAGAATCAGCACACTCGGCCGGGCCAGGAACGCCCGGGCGATGGTGAGCAGTTGTTTCTCGCCCGCGCTGACGTTTCCGCCCTCATCGTCGAGCACGGTGTCGTAGCCGTCCGGCAACGAATGCACGAACCGGTCCACGTAGGTGGCCGTCGCCGCCTCGAGGATCTGTTCCTCGGTGGCGTCCGGTCGACCGTAGGCGATGTTGTCGCGGATGGTGCCGCCGAACAGCCAGGTGTCCTGCAGCACCATGCCCATCCGGCCGCGCAGGTCGTCCCTGGTCATGGCGGCGATGTCGACACCGTCCAGGGTGATCCGGCCGGAGTCGAGTTCGTAGAACCGCATCATCAGGTTGACCAGGGTGGTCTTCCCGGCGCCGGTCGGACCCACGATCGCGACCGTCTGACCGGGCTCGGCGATCAGGTTGAGGTGGTCGATCAGAGGCTTGTCGGGGCTGTAACCGAAGGACACGTCCTCGAACACCAGCCGGCCCTTCACCTCTGCGGGCGTCTCGGCGGGGTCGGCATCTGGTGACTGCTCGTCGGCATCCAACAGCTCGAAGACCCGCTCGGCGCTGGCCACGCCGGACTGCAGCAGATTCGCCATCGACCCCAGCTGGGCGAGCGGCTGGGTGAACTGGCGGGAGTACTGGATGAACGCCTGCACGTCACCGAGCTGCATGGCCCCGGTGGCCACCTGCAGCCCGCCGACGACGGCGATGCCGACGTAGACCAGGTTGCCGATGAAGGTCATCGCGGGCATGATCATGCCGCTGACGAACTGGGCGCCGAAGCTGGCCTGGAAGAGTTCGTCGTTCTTCTCCGCGAAGCGCTGCTCCACCTCTTTCTGCCGGCCGAACACCTTCACCAGCGCGTGACCGCTGAAGGTCTCCTCGATCTGCCCGTTGAGCTCACCGGTGTGCTTCCACTGCGCGACGAACAGTTTCTGCGAACGCTTCGCGATCAGCACCGTGGTCACCAGGGTGAGGGGCACCGTGACCAGGGCGATCAGCGCCAACAGGGGCGAGAGCAGCAGCATCATCACGATCACTCCGATGACGGTGAGCAGCGACGTCACAACCTGGCTGAGCGACTGCTGCAGGCTCTGCGAGATGTTGTCGACGTCGTTGGTGACCCGGCTGAGCAGTTCGCCGCGCTTGACGGTGTCGAAGTAGTTCAACGGCAGCCGGTTGATCTTCGCTTCGATGTCGTCACGCAGCCGGAACACCGTGCGCTGCACAACAGCGTTCAGCACGAGGGCCTGCAGCCAGCTGAACACCGACGCGAGGATGTACAGGGCCAGGACCCAGAACAGCACCGTGGACAGGGCGGCGAAGTTGATGCCCTGACCCGGGGTGAGGGTCATGGCGCTGAGCATGTCGGCCTGGCCGGTGTCGCCGGACGCCCGCAGGTTCGCGATCACCTCGGCCTGGCTGGCACCGGCCGGCAGGGTTTTGGACACGATGCCGGCGAAGATCAGGTTGGTGCCCTCACCGAGCAGGCGAGGGCCGATCACCGAGAAGGTGACGCTGACAATCGCGAGCAGGAACACCAGCACCAACCAGAGCCGTTCCGGCCGCAACCGACCGAGAAGTCGTTTGGCGCTGGGGCCGAAGTTCATCGCCTTCTCGGCGGGGATGTTCATGCCCCCGAATGGCCCACCGCCGCGAGCCGGTCGGACGGGAACCTTGTCGTCGTCGTCGTTGCCGCCGTCGTCGTTCGCGGCGAAGCCTGCGCCGGCGGTCTTGGTGTCGCTGCTCATGCCGTGGCCTCCGCCGCCAGCTGTGACGCCGCGATCTCCTGGTAGGTGCTAGAGGTCTCCAGCAGCTGTTCGTGCGTGCCGGCGGCCACGATCCGGCCGTCCTCGACCACCAGGATCTGGTCGGCGTCGACGATCGTCGACACCCGCTGGGCGACGATGACCATGGTGGCGTCGCCGACGTCTGCGGCCAACGCCGCCCGCAGTCGGGCATCGGTGGCGAGGTCCAATGCCGAGAACGAGTCGTCGAAGATGTACAGTTCGGGTCGTTTCACCAGAGCCCGCGCGATAGCGAGGCGTTGCCGTTGCCCGCCGGAGACGTTGGTTCCGCCCTGGGTGATCGACGCGTCCAGTCCACCGCCGAGGCGTTCGACGAAGCTGCGCGCCTGCGCGGTGTCCAGCGCCTGCCACAGCTCGGCCTCGCTGGCGTCAGGCTTTCCGTAGAGCAGGTTGCTGCGCACGGTACCGGAGAACAGGTACGGTTTCTGCGGCACCAGGCCGATATGGCCCCAGAGCAGGTCAGGGTCGAGTTCGCGCACATCCACCCCGCCGAACAGGACGGTTCCGCTGGTGGCGTCGAACAGGCGCGGCATCAGGTTCACCAGGGTGGTCTTACCCGAGCCGGTGCTGCCGATGATCGCGGTGGTGTGACCAGGTCTGGCGATGAAGCTGATGTCGCTGAGCACCGGCTGATCGGCGCCGGGATAGGCGAAGCCGACTCCGCGCAGTTCGAGTTCGCCGTGCCCGCTGGTGGCGCGCACCGGGTTCGACGACGGCCGCACGCTCGACGGGGTGGCCAGCACCTCGCCGATCCGGTCGGCGGAGACGGTGGCCCGCGGAATCATCACGGCCATGAAGGTCGCCATCATCACGGCCATCAGGATCTGCATCAGGTAGCTCAGGAACGCGATCAGGGTGCCGACCTGCATCGACCCGTCCTCGATCCGGAACGCACCGAACCAGATCACGGCGACGCTGGAAACGTTCAGCACCAGCATCACCACCGGGAACATCAGCGCCATCAGCCGGCCGGCCTGCAGTGCGGTGTCGGTGACGTCGCGGTTGGCCTGGCCGAACCGGCGGGTCTCCACGTCTTCGCGCACGAACGCGCGCACCACACGGATGCCGGTGAGCTGTTCCCGCAGCACCCGGTTGACGGTGTCGATGCGCACCTGCATGACCCGGAACAGCGGCACCATCCGCACGATGATCAGGCTGACGGCGATCAGGAGCACGGGCACGCTCACCGCGATCAGCCAGGACAGCTCGAGGTCCTGCCGCATCGCCATGATGATGCCGCCGACGCACAGGATCGGGGCAGACACCAACAGGGTGCAGGTGGTGAGCACCAGCATCTGCACCTGTTGCACGTCGTTGGTGGAACGGGTGATCAGAGAAGGGGCGCCGAACCGGCTGACTTCCTGTTCGGAGAACTCCCCCACCCGGGTGAACACCGCACCGCGCAGGTCCCGGCCGAGCGCCATGGCCGCTTTGGCACCGAAGTACACGGCGATGATGGCGCAGATGATCTGGCCGAGGGTGATCAGCAGCATGATGCCGCCGGTGGAGAGGATGTAACCGGTGTCGCCGGTCGCTACGCCTTTGTCGATGATGTCGGCGTTCAGGCTGGGCAGGAACAACGACGCGATCGACTGGGCGAGCTGGAAGACGACAACGGCGATCAGCAACCGCCAGTGCGGTCGCAGGTATGTGACCAGGAGTGAGCCGAGCATCAGGAGAACAGCGCAGAGATGTAGGCCACGTCTTCGGGGGTGGGACGCCACGCGGTCGCCGCGTCGGCGTTCTGTGAAATCTGTTCCGGCTTGGTGGCACCGGCGATCACGCTGGTCAGGCCCGGCTGCGCCAGGAGCCAGCCGAAGGTGGCGGACAGCATGCTCACGCCTCGGTCGTCGCAGAACTGCTGGTACCGCTCGATGGTGTCCCAGGGGGCATCGTCGAGAAGGTGCCGGCGCACCATCATGATGCGACTGTCGGCCGGGCCACCCTCGCGGGTGAACTTGCCGGTGAACAGGCCGTTGTAGAGGGGGAAGAACGGCAGGAAGCCCAGTCCGTATGCGTTCACGGCCGGCAGCACCTCCTCTTCGGCGTCCCGCACCAGCAGGCTGTATTCGTTCTGGGCCGAGATGAACGCTGGATGCCCGTTCTGGCGGGCCGTGAACTCTGCTTCGGCGATCTGCCAGCCGGCCAGGTTGGAGTGACCGATGTAGCGGATCTTGCCCTCGCGGATCAGGTCGTCCAGCACCGAGAGGGTCTCTTCGATGGGGGTGTTGGCGTCGGGTCGGTGCAGCTGGTAGAGGTCGATCCAGTCGGTCTGCAGACGCTTCAGCGACGCCTCGACGGCCAAGCGCACGTACCGACGGGAGCCGCGGGCGTCCCAGTCCGGGCCGTTGGCGCCGTCCATGTCCATACCGAACTTGGTGGCGAGCACGACCTTCTCGCGCTTGCCGCGCAGGGCGTTGCCCATCAGGGTCTCGCTCAGCCCGCGCTCGGCGCCGTAGATGTCCGCGGTGTCCAACAGCGTGATGCCGACGTCGATCGCGGCGTCGATCACCGCGGTGGTGCCGGCCTGAGTTTCCGTGGTTGTTCCGGCCCGGCCGAAGTTGTTGCAACCCAACCCGATCGTGGAGACGGTCAGGCCGGAATTGCCGAGAGTGCGATAGTCGATCTGCGCCATTGCACAATGCTATGCCTCAACCGCGGGGATTGAACCACCGCTCCCGGCCGTACTCCCACCGCTCCTCCACCGACCGGTGAATCGTCGGCTGTCCCCATGTCCGAAAGCCGCCGGAGCCGGCAGCGGCCGCCGACTACAGTCGCAGTATGAGCAGCCCAGCCCCCCTCCCCCCGAACCTGATCCGTCTGCCCAGCCCGCTCGGCCCCCTCGAGCTGACCGGGAACGACACCGAGGTCTGGTCGTTGGCGATCGCCAAGGACCACCATCTGCCCCTGGAGGCCCTGCCAGAGTCCCCCAACTCGCTGCTCCAGCAAGCGGCGGCCGAACTGACCGAGTATTTCGCCGGCGACCGGGTGAGCTTCACGGTGCCCGTTCGGCTCTCCGGCGGAACCGAGTTCCAGCGGAGCGTCTGGCGGGGCCTGACCGAGATCCCGTTCGGGGCGTACCTGTCCTACGGCGAGCTCGGCCGGTCCATCGGCAAGAGCGGAGCCGGCCGCGCGATCGGCGGCGCCGTCGGCGCGAACCCCGCGCCCATCCTGGTGGGCTGCCACCGGGTGCTCGCGTCCAACGGCCGCATCACCGGCTTCAGCGCCGGTCAAGGAATCCCCACCAAACAGTGGTTGTTGCGGCACGAGGGCATCGGTTTCGTCGCGTGACGAACGAGAGTCTCCAGCTCGGCGTCGACGGCCTGCTGCGCTGCCGTTGGGCGGCGAACGACGCGGAGTACCTGCGCTACCACGACGAGGAATGGGGGCGGCCGCTGCACGACGAGCGGGCGCTGTTCGAGAAGCTCTGCCTGGAGGGGTTCCAGGCCGGGCTGTCCTGGATCACCATCCTGCGTCGCCGTCCGGCGTTCCGGGCCGCGTTCTCGAACTTCGACGTCGCGACGGTGGCCGCGTTCGACGAGACCGACATCGAGCGGCTGGTCACCGACGCGAGCATCATCCGGCATCGGGGCAAGATCACGGCGACGATCGCGAATGCCAGGGCCACCCTGGCGCTCGACGCCAGCCTGACCGACCTGATCTGGGCACACGCCCCGACCCCACGGCCGGCGCCGCTGGCCGATGTCACCGAGGTTCCGGCGATCACACCGGAGTCCACCGCACTGAGCAAGGACCTGCGCTCACGCGGATACCGCTTCGTGGGGCCCACCACGATGTACGCGCTGATGCAGTCAAGCGGCCTGGTCGACGATCATGTGGCGGGCTGCCACCGGTCGAGTTTCCGGTGAGCGACGTCGGCTGACCGGTCAGCGCGGTCCGAGCACTCCCAGGGCGCGCACGGCGTCGCGTTCGGCGATCAGTTCGTCCACTGAGGCGTCGATCCGGGTCCGGGAGAACGCATCGATCGACAGCCCAGGTTCGATCGAGTAGCTGCCGCCGAATGAGCGCACTGGGAACGAGGAGATCAAACCGGACGGCACGCCGTACGACCCGTCGGAAACCACGCCGGCGCTCGTCCAGGCTCCGTTCCTGCCGGCACTCGGCCCGGTACCGACGACCCAGTCGTGCACATGGTCGATGGCGGCGTTCGCGGCCGAGGCCACCGAGGAGGCGCCGCGCACGGCAATGATCTCCGCGCCACGGTTGGCGACCCGCGGGATGAACTCGTCCACCAGCCAGGCCGCGTCGACCAGGTCGCGCACCGGCTCGCCGTTCACGGTGGCGTGAGACAGGTCGGGGTACTGCAGCGCGGAGTGGTTCCCCCACACGATGACCCCGCTGACGGCTGTCACCGGAACGCTGAGGTGGGCGGCGAGCTGGGCGACGGCCCGGTTGTGGTCGAGCCGGGTGAGCGCGGTGAACCGGTCAGCGGGCACGTCCGGAGCGTGACTGAGCGCGATCAACGCGTTGGTGTTGGCCGGGTTGCCCACCACGGCCACTCGGATGTCGTCGGCGGCACCGGCGTTGATGGCCGCGCCCTGCGGGCCGAAGATGCGGGCGTTGTTCTCCAACAGGTCGGCACGCTGCTGACCGGGCCCGCGCGGGCGGGAGCCCACCAGGATGGCCACGTTGGCGCCGTCGAAACCCTGTCGCGGGTCATCCGTCACGTGCACGTCCCGCAGCAACGGGAACGCGCAGTCGGCCAGCTCCAGGGCGCTGCCCTCCGCGGCGGCCAGGCCGGCGGGGATCTCCAGGAGCCGCAGCGCCACCGGGACATCGGGGCCGAGCAGCTGACCGGACGCGATGCGGAACATCAGGGCGTAGCCGATGTTTCCGCCGGCGCCGGTGATGGTCACGGTGACGGGTTGTCTCTGCACCCGTTCATCCTAGGTGACGACGAGTTCCAGCTCCCCTGGGGCGCCCGGCCGCAGGACCAGGCCGGCACCGGCCGCCCACCCGAGCAGATCGTCGACGGTGTCGAAGTCCACCCCGGTCTCGAGCAGCGAACGGGTGAACTCGCCCTTGGCCTTCTTGTTGAAATGGTTCAACGCGCGGGTCTGACCGGCACTGGTCTCGGTGACCACCCGCAGAAAGTATCGGCCGGGCTGCCCGGCGACGGGCCCGAGGTCCCGGTAGCCCTCAGAACGGAGGTCGAGTAACAGCCCGGGCACGGTGCCGAGCGCGGCGGTGGCGTCGGCCGCCCAGTGTTTCTTCAACGCGAATCCCGGCACCCGGGAGTCGTGCGAGAGACGGTAGGCGGGCACCAGGTCGAGTCCGCCGACGGGGCCGAGCAGAGCAGAGTGCACCAGCAGGTGCCGGCCGGCGAAGCCTCGGGCATCCGCCGACAGGGTGTCGGCGGCCAGCGCGTCGTAGAGCACGCCGGTGTACCGGTCGATCACCGGGGTGGTGGGTGAGGAGGCGACGGCGGCGTTCCGGGCGACCTCGCCGAGCTGGGTGCGGCCGAGCTTGAGCGCGCGCACCGTGGCGGCTTCGTCGCCGGCCAGTGCGGTGACGGCGCGCAGCAGGCTGTGCCGACGCGTGGTCAACTGCGGGAAGGCCAGGGTTTCCACGCTCAAGGGCATGAAAACGCCGCCGGAGCGTTTCGTCTCCGACGGCGGTAACAATACAAGCAAAGTGGTCCTAAACGAGTGCTGCCCTGCGGGCGACGATGGTGATGGTGTCGTTCTCCACGGAGAGGAACCCGTCATCTGCCTCGGCGACGACCTTGGTGCCGTCGGTGAGCGTCAAGCGCACTTCACCGACGGACAGGATGGCCAGCAGCGGCTCGTGGCCGACGAGAATACCGATCTCGCCTTCCACGGTGCGCGCCACGACCATGGACGCCTCGCCGGACCAGACCTGCTGGTCCGCCGAGACGACACTCACGGAAAGCGCGGCGGAGGCCATGCTTAGCCGTTCTCCTTCTGGATCTGAGCCCACTTCTCCTCGACGTCGCCGATACCACCGACGTTGAAGAAGGCCTGCTCGGCCACGTGGTCGAAGTCACCGTTGGCGATAGCCGAGAACGCTTCGATGGTGTCCTTCAGCGGAACGGTCGAGCCCTCCACGCCGGTGAACTTCTTGGCCATGTAGGTGTTCTGCGACAGGAACTGCTGGATGCGCCGGGCGCGAGCCACGGTGACCTTGTCCTCTTCGGAGAGCTCGTCAACACCGAGGATCGCGATGATCTCCTGGAGTTCCTTGTTCTTCTGCAGGATCGCCTTGACGCGAACGGCCGTGTTGTAGTGATCGGCGCCCAGGTAGCGGGGGTCGAGGATACGGCTGGACGAGGTCAGCGGGTCGACGGCCGGGTACAGACCCTTCGACGCGATCTCGCGGGACAGCTCGGTGGTGGCGTCGAGGTGCGCGAAGGTGGTCGCCGGTGCCGGGTCGGTGTAGTCGTCGGCGGGCACGTAGATGGCCTGAAGCGACGTGATCG
>Ga0247816_10000245_pt1 | contig 33076 bp, 27 predicted proteins | sample UWRJL209509C1_FD_179930 | JGI IMG/M metagenome (GOLD analysis project Ga0247816, IMG submission 179930) | Plant litter microbial communities from Arlington Agricultural Research Station in Wisconsin, United States - UWRJ-L209-509C-1 | ecosystem: Environmental > Terrestrial > Plant litter >...
ACCCAATCCTCAAATCCCACCCCACACGCTGCTTTTCTTACTTGGCAATGCAAATCAAAAGCTAGTGCAAAGCTGTTTGTTGCTTTCTACTGCGGTGATATGCTAGGCCACAAGCGCCCTTGGCAATGGCAGTAGCAAGGCAAAACCTGTGCTCCTAGCTCTAGCAACCGGGTTTAACCCTCTGCCCATTATTCTCCTCTCCTTGGGAGGACCTGTTCCGACCTTCATCGGAAGGCCTGTAGTACAGAACAAGTACTATTAACTTTGATGGGTGAGGACTATGCAACCGGGTTTAACCCTTTGCCCTAACCTAATGCCATTTATCCCTGCTATCACACTAACTTTGATAGCACGCATAGCTTGCCCAGCAGCGACAACAGAAAGGCAATGGAGAGGCAGTGCGGTGGAAAGGGGCCTTGCGCTCTCTATCCCCCTTTAGGGGTGCCCAAAGGGCGGGGTGCGGTGAGATAAATCAAGCGTATAGCAGCAATATGCAAATCAAAAGCCCTACACACATCCTTGCCTCGCCTCATTGGCGGCGAAAGCCTAGGAACTTTTTCTTGATAAAAAGTTCCACAAACCCGAGCCTGCGAGTGCATGAATACCAATAAAAACAATAACTATTAATGAATAAATCAAGGCTTGCATAATCCCCTTGCATAAAGCTAACAACAGCTATTACAGTGTAAGAAAAAGGCGTACCCAATACTCAATCCCTACCCACACGCTGCTTTCTTACTTGGCAATGCAAATCAAAAGCTAGTGCAAAGCTGTTTGTTGCTTTCTACTGCGGTGATATGCTAGGCCGTATGCGCATTAGCAATGGCAGTAGCAAGGCAAAAACGTGGGTACTATTCTTGGCTACTGGGTTAAACCCTTTGCCCTAACATAGTGCCATTTATCCCTTGCTATAACATTAACTTTGATAGCACGCAGAGCTTGCCCAGCAGCGCCAGAAGAAAGGCAATGGAAAGCCTGTGCGGTGGAAAGGGGCCTTGCTCTGTTTATCCCGATGTTTCAATCGGGACACAGCCCGTGTTTGCCTTTCTTGTGGATTGGGCCTGAGCGAAAGGCTGCCTTAGGGCAAGCGAAAGCCTTTTGAATACTTTTGGGCTCAAAAGTATTTGCCCCGCGGCATGAGCGTTAAAAAAAATCGCTGCATTAGCAGCAAAATCAGTTAAGGGCTACCATACATCCTTGCCTCGCCTTCCCGAAGATAAAATTCTCCTCGCTACGATCCGAAGGCCATAAGCACCCTTAGCAATGGCAGTAGTAAGGCAAAACCTGTACTAGTATTCTTGGCTACTGGGTTTAACCCTCTGCCCATTATTCTCCTCTCCTTGGGAGGACCTGTTCCGACCTTCATCGGAAGGCCTGTAGTACAGAACAAGTACTATTAACTTTGATGGGTGAGGACTATGCAACCGGGTTTAACCCTTTGCCCTAAAATAACACCATTCTCTACTCATATACCATTAACGCTGCTAAGGACGAACAAGCTTGCCCAGCAGCGCCAAAAGAAAGGCAATGGAAAGCCTGTGGGCAGCAGGGGCCTTGTTCACTTTAGTATTGTAAAAATTTAAAGAGGTTCTCGGCAGATCATTTTTACAATACCACAGCCCATGTTTGCCTTTCTTGTGAATTGGGCCAGAGCGAAAGGCTGCCTTAGGGCAAGCGAAAGCGGTTTGCTTCCTTTGCCGCAACAAAGGAAGATGCCCCCGCGGCATAGAGCGGAAAGAAAAAGCCCTACACACAACCTTGCCTCCTACCTACGGCAGGCAAGCGCCTTCCCGAAAATAATCCAATAGCTATCAGATCCAAACGTGCTTTTCCGTAAACCGTCATCCGATAGCTATCGGATTCGACGTAGGAGAAATTTATAAGACGAATTTAACTGAATAGATCTCTCCGCTAAACAGCGTTCGAGATGACGTGGCTTTGGAGAGACGAAGCTTGATAAATCGTCCTCCGAACGAGTTCTTCACGTAAACCGTCACGAACGAGTTCCTCACGTAAACCGTCATCCGATAGCTATCGGATTCGAACGAGTTCTTCACGAGGAGAAATCTATTACGATAAGCTACCCTAGCACATCTCTCCGCTAAACAGCGTTCGAGATGACGCCCGTTTTTGAACTTTAGTCCCTGCCTGCCGCAGGCAGGTTTACGCCCTTAAACCCACAAATCTGCCGGGTAAACACCTGCAGTTACCAATTCTTGCAAACCAGCCTTCACAATCGGTGCATCTTCCTTAAAAGTTACCCCAAACCATTTGGCCGAAGTTGGGATCATCTGCACAGCGGCTTTGCCTTCCGCAATACACTGATCTACCACTTCTGGAATTAAAAACTCCGCCTTTAAATCTGTCTCCAGGTTTTTATCCAAGAATTCGGCATACTTTTCTTCACTCCAGTTCACAAAATCTGGCGTAAAACAGAAAAAGTTCATGCTTACCTTAGTATCCAGTGGCAATTCTTTTTCCGTACCCCCTTCTTCGGTAACGGCTTTGCCTTCTTTCTTAAAGATAGAGCGACGCTCGATAATACCTGTTACCTTGGCTTCAGCATCAGTACTGATCTCACCTCTGGTTACCGAACCATGATCGCTCAAAGTATTTTTTAATTCGTAACCCAAACAAGCATATAAATTATCGCTAACGCTTGTGGTTAAAAAGCTATAGGCCTGCTCAAAGGCATCCAAACCATAAAAATCGTCTGCATTGATGACCGCAAATGGCGCATCAATGGCATCCTTGATACACAATAGCGCATGTTGCGTACCAAAAGGTTTTAGACGCTCGGCCGGGATGGCCCTGCCCCCACTAAATTTATCCAGCGACTGATATACATAAGCCAATTCGATCTTGCCCTTTAACTTAGGCTCAATTGCTGCCTTAAAGGCTTCCGCGAACTCTTCACGAATAATGAAAATTACTTTTCCAAAACCAGCTTTGATGGCATCATAAATGGAATACTCCATAATGGTTTCGCCAGCAGGGCCAAAAGATTCTGTTTGTTTGTTTCCGCCATAACGGCTAGCCATTCCAGCTGCTAGAATTACTAAGGTTGGTTGGGTTGAGGGCATGATCTTTATTTATTGTAAGTTTTAAAATCTTTATGTTCGGTGTTCACCAAGGCGGCTGTTGGCAACGACTTGAAATAATCATAGGTAATCTTCAATCCTTCGGCCCTGCTTACCTTCGGTTCCCAATTCAGCAATTCGCGAGCTTTGGTAATATCCGGTCTACGTTGTTTGGGATCATCAACCGGTAAATCTCTCAATACCAATTGCTGCTGCGTACCTGTAAGTTTAATGATCTCCTCGCCAAATTGTTTAATGGTAATCTCATCTGGGTTACCAATGTTAACCGGTTGGGCATAATCACTCAACAATAACCTGTAAATTCCTTCAATCAAATCGTCTACGTAACAGAAAGAGCGGGTCTGACTACCATCACCAAATACCGTTAAATCTTCGCCACGCAAAGCCTGGCCAATAAAAGCAGGCAATACACGCCCATCGTTTAAACGCATCCGTGGACCATAAGTATTAAATATGCGTACAATCCTGGTTTCTAAACCATGGAAAGTATGGTAGGCCATGGTAATCGCTTCCTGAAAACGTTTGGCTTCATCGTACACCCCACGTGGCCCAACAGGATTTACATTGCCCCAATATTCTTCGGGCTGTGGGTTTACATTAGGGTCGCCATATACTTCTGAGGTAGAAGCAATCAACATCCTTGCATTTTTAGCTTTGGCCAAACCCAATAGATTGTGTGTACCCAAAGAACCTACCTTTAGGGTTTGGATCGGAATTTTAAGATAATCTATCGGACTAGCTGGTGAAGCAAAATGCAGGATATAATCTAGGTCTCCAGATACATGTACATAATTAGATACATCGTGGTGGTAGAATTCGAAGTTTTCTAATTTAAATAGGTGTTCTATATTGGCCAGATCACCTGTAATCAGGTTATCCATCGCCATTACATGGTAATCCTCCTTGATAAAGCGATCACACAAATGGGAGCCCAAAAAGCCAGCTGCTCCTGTAATTAATACTCTTTTACGTTCCATATTTCTCGTTTGTATCCATACTTGTACCGATTTTACATCGGTAGCATAGCAAAGCCTGCCTGCGGCAGGCAGGGATCTCCTCTAGAGATTCCTGCCCCAAATCCGATAGCTATCGGATCGGAACAGGCTCATGCTGAACACCTATTTTATTTTTCTTCTCCTTAACAACCACCCCGCCTTGCAGGCACCCTCCGACTAGTCGGAGGGAATGGGAGGGAATGGGAATGTTTTACCTTACGCCAATCGAAGTTACTTTAAATCCAATTGCCCTTAATTTATCGGCATCTAAAATGTTCCTACCATCAAAAATCTTGGCGGGTTTCAACATGCTATCGTAAATGCGTTGCCAATCGTATTCCTTAAACTCATCCCATTCGGTTAAAACCGCAATGGCGTGTGCATTTTCGCAGGCACGGTAAGGATCTTCAAAAACCTTAACCGAAGCTGCATTTTCTTCCGCTTTGCGGGTAGCCAGATAATCTAAATCTCCATAAATCTGTGTCTCCTTTACTTTCGGATCGTACACACGGATCATGGCCTGCTCATTTAACAGTTCGTCAGCTACATAAATCGCTGCCGATTCACGGGTATCGTTGGTGTCTTTTTTAAAGGCCCAACCCAAAAAGGTAATCTTTTTGCCAGAAACCGTATTGTATAAATCTTTCACCATATTCAAAGCAAAACGCTTTTTCTGGTGGTCGTTCATGATAATTACCTGTTCCCAATAATCGGCCACTTCTTGCAGCCCAAAAGAACGAGAAATATATACCAAGTTTAAGATGTCTTTCTGGAAACAAGAACCGCCAAAACCTACCGATGCTTTTAAAAACTTAGGGCCAATACGGCTATCTGCTCCAATGGCCCTGGCCACTTCATTAATGTTCGCTTCTGTTTTCTCGCAAAGCTCCGAAATAGAGTTGATGGATGAAATGCGTTGCGCCAAATAAGCATTGGCTACCAATTTAGACAATTCAGACGACCATACATTGGTGGTTAAAATACGTTCAGCAGGTATCCAGTTGGCATAAATATCAACTAAAGCTTGCACGGCTTCTTGGCCTTCTGGTGTAGAATCACCTCCAATCAGAACGCGATCTGGCGCCAATAAATCATCTACGGCAGTACCTTCAGCTAAAAACTCTGGGTTAGATAGTACCTGAAAATTAACGCCATTCCCTGTATTTTGTAAGATATCCCTTACCGCTTCTGCGGTACGTACCGGTAAAGTAGATTTTTCTACAATAATTTTATCTGTTTTAGAAACCCTGGCAATTTGGCGGGCACAAAGCTCAATCCATTTCAGATCTGCGCCCTTACCTTTACCTGCACCATAAGTTTTAGTGGGCGTGTTTACCGAAATAAAGATCATTTCTGCTTCGGCAATCGCACTGTCTACATCGGTAGAAAAAAATAAGTTTCTTCCTCTTGCTTCTGCAACTACTTCGCTCAGACCTGGTTCGTATACCGGTATATTATTTACATCAGGATCATTCCACGCCGCAATGCGGGCCTCATTTAAATCTACGATCGTAACTTTAATGTGTGGACATTGTTTGGCCACTACCGCCATTGTGGGGCCGCCCACATAACCTGCACCTATGCAGCAAATACTGGTAATTTTCTTCATATCTAAGCTTGGCATTAATTTTAAGCAATTATAGCAAAATATCGCCTTTTATTATTATAAAAATCGAAACAAATTTTCTTAAAACGAAAGCTTAAATTGCATTCAAAGATAAATATTTAACTATAAATCGATATATTTACAGCAAAATAAAATACAAAATTTATCATTGTTAACCAAACATCAATAAATTATAAATTTTAAGCTCTCTAAATGGCTTAAAATAGGTATTACTAACTCAATATTTTGCTAATAAACTCAACAAATCAATGAAAAAAGCGCTAATCACTGGTATTACAGGTCAAGATGGTTCCTATTTGGCCGATCTATTGTTAAAAAAAGGTTATGAAGTACATGGTATCAAACGCCGTAGTTCACTTTTCAATACCGATCGTATCGATCACTTGTATCAAGATCCTCATGAAACTGATGTTAAATTCGTATTACACTACGGAGATTTGAGCGATTCTACCAACCTGATCCGTATCATCCAACAGGTACAACCTGATGAGATCTACAATTTAGGTGCCATGAGCCATGTGCAAGTGAGTTTCGAAACTCCAGAATATACCGCCAATGCGGATGGGATTGGAACTTTAAGAATTTTAGAAGCCATTCGTATTTTAGGTTTAGTTGATAAAACAAAGGTATACCAAGCTTCTACTTCAGAATTGTATGGTTTGGTGCAAGCAGTACCTCAATCAGAAACTACCCCATTCTACCCTCGTTCTCCTTATGCCGTAGCTAAAATGTATGCTTACTGGATTACGGTAAACTATCGTGAAGCTTATGGCATTTATGCTTGTAATGGCATTTTGTTTAACCACGAAAGCCCATTAAGAGGAGAAACTTTTGTAACCCGTAAAATCACCCGTGGTACTGCAAAGATCGCTTTGGGGATGCAAGATAAATTGTACCTAGGTAATTTAGATGCACGCAGAGACTGGGGCCACGCCAAAGATTACGTAGAAGCCATGTGGTTAATCTTACAGCAAGACAAACCAGAAGATTTTGTAATCGCTACCGGAGTTACAACTACCGTACGTGATTTCATTAAAATGGCTTTTGGCGAAGTAGGCATTACCTTAGAGTTTAAAGGAGAAGGTGCAGAAGAAAAAGGTTATGTAGTGGCTTGCAACAACCCAGCCTACCAAGTAGAAATTGGTAAAGAAGTAGTGGCAGTTGATGCCCGTTATTTCCGTCCTACAGAGGTTGATCTATTGATTGGTGACCCTACCAAATGTAAAGAAAAGTTAAACTGGAAACCAAAATATGATTTAGCAGGCCTAGTTAATGATATGATGACTGCTGATGTGGAGCTTTTCCAAAAAGAAAGAATGTTAAAAGAAGCTGGTTATGCCGTTAAAAATCAGTTCGAATAATGGAGCATAGCGATAAAATATATGTAGCAGGGCACAACGGCATGGTGGGCTCTGCTATTGTAAGAAAATTAAAAGCCGAAGGCTTTACCAATATCATCACCCGTTCTTCCAAAGAACTAGATTTAAGAGATCAGCAAGCAGTAAGTGCTTTTTTTGCTGAGGAAAAACCTGAATACGTTTTTTTAGCAGCAGCTAAAGTGGGTGGCATCTTAGCCAATAACATTTACCGTGCAGATTTCCTTTATGAAAATCTCATGATCCAAAATAACGTGATCCATTCGGCCTACTTGAATGAAGTAACGAAATTAATGTTCTTGGGTTCTTCTTGCATCTATCCTAAACTGGCTCCTCAGCCATTAAAAGAAGATTATTTATTAACAGGAGAATTAGAACCCACCAATGAGCCTTATGCCATTGCTAAAATTGCAGGGATCAAATTATGCGATGCGTACCGTGCACAATACAATTGCAATTACATCTCTGTAATGCCAACCAATTTGTACGGCCCGAATGACAATTACGACTTAAACAATTCGCATGTGTTACCCGCATTGATCCGCAAGGTCATCACTGCCAAAAACAATAAGGAAGCCAGCGTTACCATTTGGGGTACAGGTACCCCTAAAAGAGAGTTCTTGTATGTAGACGACTTGGCCGAGGCCTGTTTCTATTTGATGCAGACCTATAATGAACCAGGATTGGTAAACATAGGCGTTGGTGAGGATGTGTCCATTTTAGAATTGGCACAATTGGTAGTCAAAGTGGTGGGTTTTGAAGGCGAAATTGTAACCGATACCACTAAACCAGACGGAACCCCAAGGAAATTAATGGATGTAGGCAAACTACATGCACAGGGATGGAAAGCGAAAGTTTCGCTAGAAGAGGGCATTACTAAAGTATATAATGAAGTAAAAGATTTAAACTGGAATTAAGTTAATGAACGCTAACAATTACGTATTGATTATGGCTGGCGGTGTAGGAAGCCGTTTCTGGCCAAAGAGCCGCAACAATTTTCCTAAACAGTTTTTAGACATTCTGGGCATTGGTAAATCACTATTGCAATTAACCTACGAGCGTTTTCTGAAACTTTGCCCCGCAGAAAACATCTACATCGTTACCAATAGCCAGTACGAGGAAATTATTTTGCAACAACTGGCAGGTATCACTGCTGCACAATTGATCTGCGAACCTAGCCGTAACAATACGGCACCATGTATTGCCTATGCCTCTTTTAAACTGAACGCGCTCAACCCAAATGCCAATGTAGTGGTGGCACCTTCAGATCACTTCATTTTGTATGAGGATGTTTTTATCGACAAGATTAAACAAGCCTTAACCTATACCGAACAAAATAATGCCTTGGTAACTTTGGGCATTGCCCCAACCAGGCCAGATACCGGTTATGGTTACATTAAATATGAAAGCACTGAAACAGGTGGCGTGCATAAGGTAGCACAGTTCAAAGAAAAACCTACACTAGAGAAAGCCCAAGAATTTTTAGCAGAAGGCAATTATGTATGGAATGCAGGTATCTTTATCTGGAAGGTAAGCGCTATCTTGAAAGCATTAGCCAAACATTCAGCAGAAATTTATACTTTGTTCGAAAAAGGTAACCACACCTACAATACCGATGCAGAGCGTGAGTTCATTGATACTTACTACCCTGCTTCGCCAAACATCTCTATCGATTATGCCATTATGGAACAAGCGGATAATGTATATACGATACCTGCCGAATTTGGCTGGTCTGATTTAGGCACTTGGGCTTCGCTTTATGAAGCTGCACCAAAGGATGAGGAAAGCAATGTCATTGCAGCACAACAGATCAATGTTAGCGGCACTTCAAACAGTATTATTCATATCAATAACCATAAATTAGCCGTAATTAGAGGGCTAGATAATTTTATTGTAGTGGATGAAGGCAATGCCTTATTGATTTATCCTAAATCTGATGAACAAGAGATCAAAGAAGTGGTGAAACAAATGACTGCACAGTTTGGCGAAAGTTTTGTTTAATCGATATTAGGTTTATCTATCTTAAATTAATAATGGCTGATCTTAAATAGATTGGCCATTTTTTTTGGGTAGGGAGTGTAAAGAGCCTGCTCCGATGTAAAATCGGAGCAGGCTCCAACCCTTTCCAAAGGAAAGGGGAATGCAGGGCTATTTAGTAGAAAATACCAACAAGGCGTATCATCCTCACCCCTAACCTTCCGAAGCATTTCGGAACAGGCATCTCCAAAGGAGAGGGGAATGCAGGGAGCATAAAAACCTCAGTAATAACAGCGTTCGAGATAATGGGACGTTGAGAGACAACGCCAACGTAAATCGTCATCCGATAGCTATCGGATTCAAACGTGACCTTCACGTAAACCGTCATTTCGACGTAGGAGAAATCTATTATGAAGAAACACCTTAACAGATCTCTTCACGTAAACCGTCATTTCGACGTAGGAGAAATCTATACGGAAAACTAGTCTATCAGATCTCTCCTAGCGTCGAGATGACGTGACGTTGGAGAGATGACGTGACGTTGGAGAGATGACGTGACGTTGTAGAGTTGACGCTTATTAACTCGTCATCCGATAGCTATCGGATTCGAACGAGTTCTTCACGAGAGCCGGTTCCGATCCGATAGCTATCGGATTTCGGAAAGGAATCTATTACGAGTAGCTACTCTAACAGATCTCTCGTCTCCGCATTCATGAAAGATGAGACACTGGAAGGCGAGTGTCGGCCACCATTAACTATGAACCATCAACCCAAATCAGCCATAATCTTTTTAAGAATATTCTCTTTATTTAAGTACTGCTCGGCATAAGCCCTAGCATTAACCCTTAACACATCCATATCCTCTGCAGTAATCTCCACAATAGTATCGGCTAACAAAGTCTCGTCTTCGGGTACAATCACTACGCCCATTTGGTATGCATGACCGTCTCGTTTTAATGTTGCACCACTTTTGAAGTTACAAGCATATTATTAAATCACTTTATTGGGGCAACGGGTGCAACATTTCCATACAACTTATTGTAAACATATTCGGTATATATTAAAGCTCCATTTGTGTTTAGGTGGTTGTCATCCATAAACAAAGTATCTGGTAAAATCATGTTAGAATTAAAATTATAATATTTACCAAAAGTTGCCAATTCTTTATCAATTTCTTTGCTCCCTTTAAACGTACTTAGAAGAGCTTTTGTTGTAGGCGCCTGAAAGAGATAGTAATCAACTTTCTTCATTTTTAAATATTCAATTATACCTTCTAACGCCTCTTTTTGCCGTTCGGAAAATTTTAGCTCTACTTCAGTACCAACTTTAATAACTCCTTTTTTATTGTTACTTACATAACCACCCTTAACGTAGGTATTATATTTACTTGGAACATCCAATGATTTATATGATGCTAGGCCAAATGCCCTTTTTATTGTGTAGAAAATTAAGGTATTAAAAACCCTAGCATCTTTAAAAGAAAATGCCATTGAAGTTAGACCTTTATCAACAGGTAAAATAGATAATAATTGGATAGTTGATTCAGTTCCTTTTGAATCCAGGATTTTCGGGTAAATATCAATGATAACCTTCTTAGGCTTAGCTTGGTCAAAATATCTCTTAAGTAAATATTCGGTCTGAATAAGGCTCTGAGCCGAAGTTCCAAGATTTAATGTCGCGATTCCCTTTTCCCTTAATAAACCAGTGTGGTATCCTCTATAGGCATGAGAAGACCCAAGAATTAAAAGATCAACATTAGAGGTCTTTGCTGCTTCCGCAAAACGTGTTTTTGAGTAGTCATGTGATCTATTGTACATAAACAGGTTTCCTCTTAACGCTGCCGGACTAAAAAATCCATGTAGGAATAATAAGATGGCATAACTTAATGATGCAAATACGATAAACCCTAACAAGCTGATAGTGAACTTTTTCATGATTACTTAAAATTGAAAATAAATGAACATTTCCCCACCTACGCTCATAAAAATACCGACTAAAAAAATCAAAAGGGAGTAAAATGACCACCTAACGTACCTCGGCCACTTACTACCAAGTGTTTCTAATGCATAATTCTGTTCTCTTCCTAACCATTCTAATATTAAAAAGGGAATAATCAATACAATACACAATAAAGAATTTTTAATCTCAGGATCACCAAATACGCCCCTATATTCGAAGCTGAACATATCTGAAATATATCTAAATGCATGAGATAAGCTTTCTGCTCTAAAAAAAATCCAAGCAAATACGGTAATCAAAAATGTAAACACTACTTGAAAAAACTCCTTTAAACTAGGCAACAACCTTCCTTCTGCAACAACTGAAGTCATTGGTTTTTTCTCTTTTGCCAAAATAGTTGGCACAATAAATAATGCATTTAATGCACCCCAAAAAATAAATGTCCAATTAGCTCCGTGCCAAAATCCGCTTACAATAAAAATAATGAAAGTGTTTCTTATCTTAAGTAATGTAGACACTCTACTTCCACCAAGTGGGATATATAGGTAATCTCTAAACCACGAGGAAAGTGAGATATGCCATCTCCTCCAAAACTCCGAAATATTACGAGAGAAATATGGATAGTTAAAATTCTTTAGCAACTCAATCCCAAAAAGACGAGAAACGCCTAGTGCCATGTCTGTATAACCAGAAAAATCGCCATAGATTTGAAATGCAAACAATACTGCTCCTAATAAAAGTGTTAGACCAGAATAATGGTCGGAATTGTTAAAAATTAGGTTTGCATATTCCGCACAATTATCAGCAATCACTACTTTCTTTATTAAACCCCATAAAAACTGCCTCAATCCATCTATTGCTACTCGGTATTTAAATGTCCTTAATACTTTAACTTGTGGCAATAGGTGTGTTGCCCTTTCAATAGGTCCAGCAACTAACAGTGGAAAATAGCTAACGAAGAGAGAATATTGAACAAAGTTTTTAGTAGGTTCTACTTTTTTGTTATAAATATCAAATACATAGGATAGGCCATGAAAAGTGTAAAATGAAATCCCTACTGGCATTATGAGATTAAGTGTAGTAATGTTGGCGTTAAAGCCAAAGTTCTGAAGGAGTTCAGCGAAGGATTCAATAAAAAAATTATAGTACTTAAAAAAAGCAAGAAAACCTAAGTTAATTCCGACACTTAAAACTAGCCAAAATTTCTTTAGCTTATCCGAGGATTGATGAATCATTATTCCCGAATAATAATCAAGCAACGTTGAAAAAGCTAGCAAAAATAAAAATCGCCAATCCCAAAAACTATAAAAAAAATAACTTGATAGTAATAGTATAACATTTTGAATTCTAGAAGACCTTTTCCCAAGAAGCCAATAAAGACAAAAAACTATTGGCAAGAATAAGGTAAAGCTGAGAGAGTTAAAGAGCATGGGTTGTAGAATTGATCATTTAATTTGCCGTATGCAATATAAACAATAAATAAAATACTTTTAATTAATACAATATAATTTAATCCTAATGGAAATATAAATTCTCTTAAAAGAAATATTTAAGCTTAATATTAAATAAAAAACACCAATACTACAGCACCTATTTGCAAATCAATTATCCTCATTTCAAATCAGCCATAATCTTTTTAAGGATATTCTCTTTATTTAAGTACTGCTCGGCATAAGCCCTAGCATTAACCCTTAACACATCCATATCCTTTGCAGTAATCTCCACAATGGTATTGGCTAACAAAGTCTCGTCTTCCGGTACAATCACAACGCCCATTTGGTGCTCATTAACCACATCACTTAGTGTAGTACCACTGTTTGCCGTTACCAAAGCCAAACCGCCAACAGCCAAAATGCTTGTCAATTTAGAGGGCATTACCAAATCGCTCGCATCGCCCTTTTGTAACACCAAATGCACATCGGCCATATTCAAGAATTCGTTAAATACCGCATTTGCCTGCAAAGGCAAAAAATGCACATTCAATAAACCATAAGCGGCAGCCATATCCATGAGCTTTTCTTTATAAGGCCCAGTACCACAAATTACAAACTGAATGTGTGGGTAACGTTCCAACTGTTTAGCAATGCGGATCAAGGCATCTAATCCCTGTTTCTCACCAATACTGCCCGAATACAAAATGATCTTTTCGGCAGCGCTGAAACCCCAGTTTTGCTTGAGCGAATCTCTATTGGCGATTGGAGCAAAATTAGTGGTATCTACCCAATTCGGGAAGAATAGGATTTCTTGAGCCACCTTAGCCTTTACCCTTTTGATCATGCCCTCAGATATGGTACTCACATAGTTTACCCGTTTTAAAATGAAACGCTCTAAAGCAAACAACAGCGTAAATAAACCACTAGGCAGCATTTTCAACTCCTTGGCCGCATCTACCTGTAAATCTTGTATGTGGTATACAATTTTACCACCCTTAAAAAACCGATAAAACAGTGCTAAAAAACCCAAATGAAAAGGTGGCGCAATGGCAAATATAATGTCGTGTTTCTTTTTAAATAACAAAAGCAACACCACAAAAAATGAACTCAAAAAGAAGGTAGCCTCATGGATCAACCTTTTAATCCCACTTGGCACTTCGGGTACATACATCGGGCAACGGTACACTATTAATTTGCCATTTTGAAAAACTTCTTTCTGATAAAAACCACCGCTATAAGGTGCCTGCACCCTCCAATAAGGATAATAAGGAAAACTCGTAACCACAGTGGTGTGGTGCTGATTTTCAGCTAGCCAATTCACCATTTCGCCAGTATACTTACCTATTCCCGTTAATTCCGGAAAACAATTGATCCCTAAAATGAGAATTCTCATAACCTACTTTTATATATACGATGCACCAACACTAGTCCAGTAGCGCCTCCAACAAAGTTCAAAAAAACATCATCTATATCTGCCACACCTCTGTTAAAAAGATATTGAAGAATCTCAATGCTGCTGGTGGCTGCTAAAACCACAATCAACACCCATATTGGCGCTAATTCTTTGCCCATAACAATACATAGTGCCAAAGGAAATGGAACAAACAACAAAATATTGCCAACCATATCGACAACTAAGTTAACCTCACTTTCAAATCTCATGCTGTGTAGGCTATCTCCATTTAATTTATCAAACAGCTTTAAGTTGAGCAATGCCCTAAAATCTATAACTTCATAACGCCGGGGCATAAAAAAAGTAAGGTATAGCAGTACACCAAAATACAATAAGGAAAGTGCTTTCAACTGGTATTTATTTATTTTTAAGAACGTTGACATTAATAGGCTACAGCTCCAGGTTATAGTTTTCCTTAATATATTTCTTTATCATTTTCGGATCAGTTCCGCATGCTTTTTTGATCTCGTAAATCTTGGCATCTACAAGCGTACGATACCACCATCCCTGGAAAAAGTCCCAGATAAACTGCCCCTTTCCTTTTGTAAATCCTAGCTTAAAAATATACCTATAAATAAAATAGGCAAAAGACCGCCAAAACAAGGGCGATTTCGCATATTTCAATTTCTTATTCCGCTTGTCAGATGCTTCTTCTCCAATTCCAGCAATCACTTTTTGTCCCCCTGTAATATTCAATTCTACATCCAGTAAATCAATCGCCTCGCGTATAGAATAGCCATTATGCTTATTAATCCACCAGCCAAAATTGTTCAGATTATGATCTAAAAAAAGATGGTCAAATTTTACGGTTTTTCCTTTACTTAATACAATATGCTCATCCATCCATCGCTCTTCACACCGTCCGGCACCATACTCAAAAATTCGTAAAAGTTCCAAAGGATGTACCCAGGTACCAAAGCAATCCTGCTTTCTGTTCAATATTATTCCTGAAATACTGTCGTCAATATTTCCAAGTTTATGTTGCACCTCAGTTATCAGTTCTTCCGACAGGTATTCATCCGCATCTAGGCGCAACACCCAACGTGACTTTAAAGGTAGATTGTCCAAACCCCAATTCAATTGCCGTGCATAATTATTTTCCCATTTATTCTGGTAAACAATAGCCCCTAACGATTCGGCTATCTCTTTTGTGCGATCAGTAGAAAAAGAATCAACAAGGAAGACCTGCTTCGAAAAGCGTTTCGCGTTCTCAATACATCTTTGAATATGTATTTCTTCATTGTAAGTAAGAATAATGGTGGCGATATCTAGCATTCTTCAAGAAATTAAAAACTATTATTTAATAAGGTCCTTTTTAGCAACTAACCAAGGAACTAACCTTGACAATATAATAACTATGGCGTATTCAATTGATAATGTTATAAGCAGGTTTGTAATAGCTCCGATGTAGTGATCAATATGGAGTATTCTTTTAAGTATAACTGAAACAACATTTATCACAATCTGGTGTGTACCTAATATTATAAGTGAGTTTATTCCGAAAAAACTTATAAAAGAATAGCTTTTTATCTTTTTGCTAAAGAAAAATACTGAAGCTATACCCAAAATAGCTGCTGAAAGAAATAAAATAAAGCCACCTTCATATTCATTCTGCATGACTTTCGAAGAGACTCTGAAATTATTTACTATTATTATAAAACCAGATAAGGAGATGAGAAGAAACCAAATATCTAATCTAGATTTTTCAAATATAATCGGGTTCCCTTTTAGAAAATGTCCCAATGCAAAAAAGAACATCATAGTCATTGCAGAATCTAAGAAGTACGGGAGGTTAACATATGCGCAGATATAATAACCTATTATTGAAATCGCTAATGAAACAATAAGCCTGATAATTGGCAGCGTTATCTTATTTATAAAATAATAAATAATCAACACGTTAAACAAGCAAATTAGGAACCAGATTGCGCCTCCGTAGTGAAACACCTCTTCTCCATTGAAAAGGTCTAATAGGAATCTCCATTCAAACTTATCCATAACGCCTTTTGCTCCTAATCCCAAAATATCTGAAGCGAAATAACCTACTGCATAACTAAGGAGGTAAAAAAACAAGAGTGGAATCAGCAGCCTATTGATTTTATTTAGCAAATAATCTTTAAAAGATGATCTTGCCGAAAAGAATAGGCCAGATGCAAAAAAGAAAAGTTGCATAAAAAAAGGAGTACTATAAGTCCTTATGGAACTCGTACCAGAATGGAAAAAGGTTATATGATACAGTATCACAATTATGATTGTGAAGCCTCTTAGAAAATCAATAAAATTAATACGATTTGACATATATTGATAAAATTATTTAGTATTAATCATAATTCTTTCTTTTATGGGCTTGCAAGGATGTCCCGCACATACCATCCATTTTGGCATATCTTTGGTGACCACCGATCGGGCACCAATTACAGATCCTTCGCCTATTGTAACTCCAGGGTGTATAAAGGCCTCTGCTGCGATCCATACATAATCTCCAATCGTTATAGGGGCTGTAACTAGAGGATGACCTTGTTGCGTATAATCATGCGTACCCGCACATAAAAAAACTCGTTGTGATATGATCGATCGGTAACCAAGCGTAATCTTTCCCTGTGAATAAAGATCCACACCATTTGCAACACCACACTCATCTTCTAAAACAAGATTCCAAGGTGCCCAAATAGCTACAGCAGGGTAAACATGCACACCCTTACCTACTCTAGCCCCAAAAAGACGCAATAAAAAAGAACGCCATGCATGAAAAGGCCTGGGAGAATAGCGAAATAAAATTAAATAAAACATCCCCCAAATTAACCTTGCAACTCTATTTTTTTTGGAGAAAGAAGCCCCTGTATACGTATCTTGGTTTATCATTTTTATCTTGAGCTATCAACATTTTTATATTCTTTTAAGGTCAAATAAAAAAATGTTGTCATTAAATTATTAATTGTATACAAAATCGGGTTTGGGTCCATCTATAAGTAGCCACTCGTATAAGCTTTTCATCTTAGCGGCGATTACATCTTTGGAATAGTGTTGTAGAATAAGCGCCTTGCCATTTTTGCCCATTTGCTGGCGTCGCTCTTCTGGTACTTCCAGTGCGGTAATTAGTGTATTTTTAATGGTGTCTGTATCATTGTCAATCCACCAACCACATTCATGGCTGACTAACTCTTGCCAAGGCGTACCCTTAGCCGCCATCACTGGTACCCCATGCATCAATGCCTCGGCTACAATCATCCCGAAATTTTCAAAATCGCTGGGTACGGCTAAATAGGATAGGGAATTGATGGCATCTTCCTTTTCCTGCCCACTTAAAAAACCCGTAAACTTTACATTGCTTAAGCGCAAGCGTTTGGCCTGTGCTTTCAAAGCCTCATGGTGCGCTACATCCCCAGCACCAATAATCAACAATTCTCTATCCTTTACCTTTGCTCCCAAAGCGGCCCATGCTGTGATCAAACGATCAATATTTTTTCGCGGATCGATGCGACCCAAATAGCCTACCCTAAATACCCCATCCTTAGTAGCAATTTCTTTTGCTGCTAACTGTGCTACATCAACCGGGTTAGGGATTACGGCCATTGGAGAGGTAATGCCCCTTTTACGCAGGTGCTCCATCTCCTCGATACAGGTTACATGTACACAAGCTGCTTTTTGCACATCTTTTTTTAACCCCAAATTCCAAAGCAGACTTTTCATTAAAGGATTGTTTTTAAAAATTTGCGGATACAACATCCCTCTTGGGGTAATGATATAGGGTTTGTCCATTTCACGGGCAAAACTTGCGGTGGCGAAAGTAGGGTATTGCCATACCCCCTGCGCATGGTACAGATCATAGTTTTGTTGCGTCGTTAACCAATGTTTAAAATGCGGAGAATAGGCGAACCGATTTTCTTTAGGCGAGGATAAAAGATGAACAAAATCGCCGACAATAATATTTTTATCGGAGACACTCTGTACATCATAAGCTAAAATATCGGTATCAACATTTAAATCACGCAGACCGATAACCGTTAAAGAGACACTTAATGGTGGACCGCCTGCAGTTAATCTTAAGCCTGTGATGGTATGGAGTATCTTCATATTTTATAAATCTAATGCTTTGCGATTTTAAAAAAATTAATGTTAATTCAAAATTATCGTTGGTATAAATAAGGGTCATTTATTACAGCTTATTCTAATCGTATTAATTGCTTAGAGTTCTATTTCGTATAGATAATCCCGCTTGTTTTTAGGTCAGTTATCATAATTACACTAGGCTAACCAAATATAATTTGAACCATAAACTTTATATTTATTGGTATTTCTTACCAAAAATGTAGTTATTTAATTTATCTGGCATTAGGTTAAGCACATGTTGAAAAACATAATAGCCAGTTGCATTAAAAATTGATTTATACTTTTTTCTAAAGTAAAAATTGAGCTTAGGGTTGCTCCCTAAAGGAGAATACAATTTTTTTAAACGTTTAGTCAAAGTAGTACCATTTACTCTTTCTCTGCAAATGGAATTTTTTTCGCCAAATCCTATTGGCTTTCTCGTTGTATATACCGGAATACCCATAGAGTTAGCTCTGAAACCATAATCTACATCTCCCATATCATGGTGGTAGACTGAATCAAGTGTACCTAAAACCTCAAAGACGGCCTTGGGAACCAAAACAACATTCCCATTCAAGTAAGAAATCGGTTGCATTTGTCCATTGGGCTTGATTAATCTTTTATCCTGATCAAAACCACCATACAATATTTCACCGTCCACTCCTTCAATTATACCAGAAATAATGGCTTTCCGCTCATTAAGAGCCAAACACTCCATTAATTCGCTTAAACAGTATTCATGAAGTTCTACATCATCATTTAACCATAGGTAATAATCATAATCTTTTTTTGCGGCCTCTTGCCAGGCCAAACACATTCCCCTATTCCAAAACAAATTTCCATTTCCTTTGATAATGTTTACTACTGGAAACTGTTCTCCTACAGCCTTAGAAGTACCGTCTGTACTGCCATCATCCACTAGGTGAACTTCAATATGAGGTACTATTTCAAACAAATGTTGTAAGCATTGCAGGGTCTTTTCCTTTCTGTTGAAACATGTAAGTAATGCCGCTATTCTCATTTGGGTTCTTTATTTATCACTTTAATAACTTTTGCAGGATTTCCTGCTGCAATACAGTCTTCCGGAATACTTTTCACGACCACGCTACCGCTACCAATAATACTACGGTTGCCTATACTTACTCCCTTTAAAATAATACAGCGCGTACCTATTAGCACATCTTCACCAATTGTAATGCCCTGCCTCTTGGCATTAGGACGGTCTGTCTTAGAATTCCCTCTTTCCAAATAGTTTAAGGAATGAGCATCCGAATCTAATAAGATGCTGTCTGCACCGATTTTAGATCCCTTACCAATTTTCAATGAATCAAAGACCCAAAGGCAACAGGAGCTGATGCCTACATTATCTCCAATTATCAACTTAGCATTGTCCTCTATGGTAATAGACCCTTTGATATTACGAGCTAAAGGGTTATATCCACCACCACTTGAAAATGCGAAATTTTCGCCTATCTTCAATATAGCATTTTTTCCAGTTTTTAAATATAGCCTATCACAAATACGCATAGAGCTGCCATATGAGACATTCTTAACTTTTAATAACAAGCGGTAGAACAGAATCCAAAAAACACGCCTAACTTTATCCATCATATTTTATAGTTTATCTCCAAGCATTCGTTTATTTTCTGCAAGCAACTTAGCCGGAATCCCTCCTATTATTGAAAAGGATTTAATAATTGCCGAATAATCTTTATTACACAGGCTGCAAGCTGCGACAATTACGTCATCTGGCAGCACAGTTCCTTTATTGATTAAAACATGATTGCCAATCCAACATCTTTCTCCAATAACAACAGGTTTACTTCTTTCATACACTTTTAAAGAATCTTTATCCTGTATGCTGTGCGTATCTGTATCCATTATTTGACAATCCCATGAAGTAATGGTGTGATCACCAATAATAATCGAATCCTCACAAAATAATATGGTTCTAGCACCAATAGCAACGCCACTACCAATGATTATTTTTCCACTCTTTTCAACCCTAACCAACGTTCCTCGTCCAATTGTTACTGAATCCGCAACCACAAGTTCTCCTCTCAAATCTATTACCACATCAGCTTTGGAAAACATGTCAGAACCTTGTGCCCCAACCTTGACCATACCTCTTCGAATATCGCCTTTTGCGCAAAGAACTATTTTTCCGCTTAAATTCTTAAATCTAACCCCGTAATAAAAGTCAAATGGTAGTTTTACCGCCTGCCGAAAAGGGAGCATCTTAAAATTAAAATAGAAAATCGCAACCCAATTATGGGCAAAAAGAAAATCGTATCCCTTTCGAATAAATTTCATCAATTTGTAAACTATTTAAATACCTTTTTCAATAAAAATGTAAACTCATTATCTTTTAATTCTAAAAATATTTTATTATAGCAAAGGCTTATCATAAAAATCAAATAAAAAGAAGCAATATTTACATTCATTCTGTCCTCCACAAAAGAGTAAAGTACCTTAAAAGCTATAAACAAGCCTAACATACGCATAATATTATTTTTTGATTTGAAAATGGCATTGTACGCTGCTGTTGTTAATAAAAGCCAATAAGAAAATGCTGCTATGATACCTCCGTATTGAAAATAATTTAACATCCCCGATTCAGTACCTCTTCTACCTTCGCGATAGAAGGCCTCAAAATTCTGATTGCCCGAGTCGCTCAATGAGGTCTTAGTTTTACCGTTGCCACCCAAGCCCCATATAAGAGCATCTTTTTCAATCAATTCTGTAAAAACATCTTCATAAATAGCTGTTCTCGAATCGACTAAAATATTCCTTGACCTAGAATTATCATTAACCGTTAATTCCCCAATCATATCACCTATTCTAAAAACATTAAATATGCCGGATAACCCTAACAAAAGTAGTATCACCGGAGATACAACAAATATGAGAAAAATAAATTTTAGGCTCTTTTGAAAAGCCGCCTTCCCGGGTATAAGATAGTACCCCAATATCACGACCAGCACCACCGCCAAGTTTATCATATACGACCTTCTTGTTAAATCGTACAAAAGACCCGTTATCGCCAAGGTTATTAATATAATCTTCCATTTGGTCTTAAGGTAAGGGATAAATAATAAAAGCATATAGACAAATGAAATGTTGTGTTGAAAAGACATAGAACCATCTGAAGGGGGGAAAAAAAATGTAACAAAACATAGTGGCAAAACAATCCATAAAGTACCTTTTAAAACTGGAATAAACATTCTCGCCCTAATTGCTATTATATAAAATGGGTACATCAATGTCAGGAAGATCATAGTTCCGAACATGGCCGTATTATCCTGACTGGAGGATAAGGTTAAAACACCCGTTAAAAAAATAAAAATATTCACAAGGATATAAAATTTAATTACCCTTGTGGACAGCAATTCCCTTGCAGCGGCCTTATTGGATAAATACCATAGCATGAACATGATGGGATAGAAACACACCATGGTGACACCAATAATTTTTCCGGGGAAAAAACCCGTAAAAATTGCTGGAATCATTAACAGCAGTAAATTGTATTTCGTAAAAACTGCGTCTTTCATCACTTCCAATAGCAACTATCTTCTACTTTATTACTGTTGATTAGGGTGTCACTTTCCAAAGGATAAATCCAACTGTCGTTGAACAAAGGCTTATAGTTAATATCAATATCTACATTAGGCCTGTAGTGCCAAACATCATCATATTGTTCAACCCACCGTTTTCCAAGAATACCGAACATCAATTGCAATCCTCCACCGACATGGATGGCCTTCTTCCCCATTTTTTTAACATGCGCAGCTAGTGGCATCCCATATGCGCCACAACCTATCAATGCAAAATCAAAATCAATAGCAGATATATCATCTTCCATTTTTTTTAAAGCATCAAACCAACTTGCATAAGGCACTATGGTTCCAGCTACTGATTGGATAGCTTTATAAGTGATCAACTCAAACTCGGGAAGAACATCTGGGTTATCAAAAAGTAATGTTCTTTTGCTGTACTGCAGTTGAATAGTATCTTCGAAAGGATGCACAACCAAAACTTTTTTACCTTTTAAGGCCCTTGTCCAAGGGTTAGTGACGAAGAACGGATACAACATTTCTAACTGGACCTTAACAATATCATTCCTTAAAGGCATAAACCTTTCATAATATTGATGACAAGCTAATAAATCAATATGAGGTATATCATTTAAATATCTTTGGGAGAATAGTTCCGCTGTATTTTGACTGGGGGGAAATATACCGGAATAAATACTCATGATATTGAAATGAGAAACGTTCCACCAAGGTGTATGCGTATTATCCGATATATATTTGAACCATTTTTTCGCTTTTGGCATCTTGCTATTAACCGTCAAATAATTATTAATAGCGTTCAGTTCAGTGGTGCCAAATCTTGCAATCATGCAAGGCTTGTCATCAATAAGCATATTATAAATCAATTCGTTTGACACTTCTCGATTGGTTTCACACTCCGGATTCAGAAATTTTTTACCGGTAGTTTTCCGATAGCCATGCTTTAAGCCCCGTATCAAAAAGTCTTTAATTGTTGAATCTTTATTCTTATGCATAACCAGTAATTTTACTTATATATATTAAACTACACTTTTTTAAACCCTGGGTTAGTTAATCTTAGGTAGATCTTATTTAAATCGATAAATAAGATAGAACCTTTCTTATTTTTTCTATTTTCATAAAGACCAATTTCAAATCGATTCAGTATTCCTTTGTTCAAAGTGCCACAAAATAGCTGAACCATATCATGCACATCATTTCGGATCAGTGTTTTAATAATTCCACGCAGTTTGTATCTTAAGAACGGCCAAAAGTATTTGTTGTAACAGTGATTTGCTATATAAAAGTCCGTTAGCAAGTTGTAATACCTGATGACAGATGGGAATATATGCTTTCTTTGTGAAAATGACAAGCCAGTCACCTGTCCTGCCACATTATTATACCTTATTCCCAGAGGGTTACCAATATATACAACATCTTCAATAAGTGCTAACCTGAAAAAACAAGCCCAATCCTGATGCATTTTCATTCCAATAGGAAAAACATCCAGATCTTTATCAACCTTATATAAGGCTTCTTTTCTTACGACAATTGCGCTTGTGTGAGGTAATGCATGAATGTTTTGAAAACAATCGACTTTGACAATTTTATTCCGATATTCTTCAATTGTACTATCAACAAATTCTTTCGTCACGTAGTCAGTATGCAAACTACTGGTACCATAGATCGCAGCATTTGGAACTTTTTCTATTCCTTCAATTACCTTTTCTAAAAAGCCAGTATCCCATTCATCATCCGCATCTAAAAAAGCAATATATTCATATCTGGACTCTTTAACACCTCTATTTCTTGCTACACTGACACCTTGATTCTCTTGATCAACAATGCGTATTCGGCTATCTGTAAATTTATCTCTTACAACATTCAGACTATTGTCCGTAGAACCGTCATTAACAATAATCACTTCAAATGCATCAAAAGTTTGGTTTAGCACTGATTTTACTGTTTGTTCTATTACTTGGGCCCTATTGTATAAAGGTATTACGACTGAAATCATTCTATTTACTTATTGATTTATTTAAATATTTTTTTGACTCATCAATCATCATCCGGAGATTTTCCGTATCATAATTAATCAAAATATCTTCCTTGGAAATGGTTAAACTATTTGACTCAGACAGAATTCTTTTCTCTCCGTTAATCAGACTCATCACAGACTCAATCCTTGAAGCAGCTTTTGGTCTGGCTATATAAGCAAACTGCTTTTTTTGGAATAGAATAGAAAAAGCTATCCCATGAAAAGAATCTGTAACCACATATTCTGCATTCAGCATATATCCTATAAATTCCCTAGGACCTAAGTCATAAAATTGCTTGTCTACATCATAGGCCTTATGAGCTGTTTGTGTCTGACATACGATATCATAGCCTGTATAACTCTTAATTTGCTGTGCAATTTTTATAAGATTATCTCCCCCATTCAAATCATAAATAAAAATGTATTTTTGCTTAGATACAGGTTCAACAGCCATTTCCCTCCATTCTTGTTTGGACAATAAAAAAATAGGATCTACTACTCTCTGCACCCCTATACCCACTACTTTGCTTAAAAATTCAGCACCGTCATTTTCTCTACAACTCAGTGCGTCGAAATCCTGTAAATATGCTTTTGTTTTTTGCTCAACTTCTTGGGTAAAATCAGACATTCCAAAACTTGGAGCATAAGCAATCTTGCGAGCACTACCCTTATTAAACCCAAGATAATAAGCTTTTAAGTATAGAGATCGGGGATGAAATACCTGGTCACTACCAACAATATAATGAGTTTCCGGTGGTGGATTATTCACCAAATCTTCTACTGAAGCAAATCTTTTGGTCAGTGTAAATTCCTCACTTAAAAATGCTCTAAACTTTTTCTTCCTTTCTTTAAGCTGGCTATATCTCAACAAAATGCAAAACTGATAATAGGCATACTTTAAAATATTCTTCCGAAATGGGAGGAAAATCCTATATTTTCTTTGGTGTTCGATTGTATTAAAATCTATATTCTCAATACTTGCATCAGGATATTCCGATTTTAAATACTTTTGAAGTGCATATGCCTGAAGTATTGCCCCATAATTTACAGGTGTATGGAATGTAAGTATTCCTATCGTTTTTTGTTGATCTGGCATTTCTATTTTTTTTTAGGTTTTAAAAACATTCGATTTAATCTATTTTCTACCTTCTTTTTAAACCTCTTTAAATAATTACCATGGTTTGCAACCCGGTATTGTTTTACCAAAGAATTCATTTCTTTATGAAAAATAGCTAAGTTATTTCCATTCATGGCTTTTAAAAAAGCTGGGTGGCTTTTCTTAGCAATCTCTTCTCGCAGGCGATATATTTTTATCCTTTCCGGGGCTATTTCATATTCATTTGGCTTAACCCTTTTTTCGGGCACCCATACATTTTCCTTCATTCGGTCTGCAAGCCTCATAGACAGAGCATCCCTTCTGTGCCTAAAACCTCCAGATTGAGATCTTGTTACTTCCTCAGCTGTAACACTATGTAAAACAAGTTCACCTGTTTTTTCATTGTCTGTAAGCAGTTTTAATATATCTGGGTTTCTAACGACAATTATTGAAGTGCCATCAGGGTCTTTTACAAATTGCGGAAGCCATGCATCACCCACGCTTATATCTGCTGTTTCTCCCACAACATCGTCGCAATAGTCGCACGCTTTCGGTTTGAAAAATCCGGCACCGTAATCTGTGCCATAAATATCATTAGCATTTTTGTATCGCTCTACTGAATCTGCCTTAGACCAAACCTGATAAATCTTCTGACTTGCAGGCCTGTCTTTATATTTACGTCTGAAATCAATGGCAATAAGGTCGTCTGGTTTTACACCCAGCTGCCAGCCTATCATTTTAGACTGGTTGGCGCTTTTCATACCTCCGCATACAATGCCAATTGTAAACTTAATACGTTGTTTTAGAACATCGTTCTCTGATGCTAAAAGGCGAACGGTTTTTATAAAACACGGTACCCCTGTTATAGCATAACGGCCTTCCCTGCTCTTGATTTCTTTTACTATATTATCCAATGTTACGGGATAGTAAGAAGATCTGGAGCCGGAAAGCACAACATCCTTATCAGAAAAAATGGCATATTCAAATAAAGGTGCATCCGGGTTTCCTGTCTTATTTGGCCTAAGCTGTATAAAATGGTCAATTTGGTCTGTTTCAAGCAACTTATAACCTACCCATTTACCTAGCCCACCAGAACTGCCTTTAGCCCTGAAATCGCCTTCCTTAACATATCCAGCAAAACAGCTTAAATGCTTACCTATATAGTTATCATCTATACCACCAAAAGGAAAAAACTCCTCTCCAAGTTCATTTTCATTTTTCGACTTCCCCGAAAACGGGCAGGTAGCTAACACTTTTTCCGTATTTGTATCCAAATCTCCATCAGCATAAGCCACAATATTACCATATTCGTCCATTTTCATTTTAAATGGCGATTCTTCTTTACTGGCGCATGCCCCGCAACCTATACAATAACCATTTTTAATTACACTATCAAATAAAACCCGTGACTCAGTCATATAATAAATATCAAATTATTTAAAAGTTACCTACTAATGGGCAACATCCCTTTTAACTTACCTACCATTGTAGCTAAAGATAAACTAACCAGTTTTCTTTCTTCTTTAATTAAGCCCACATAGTTTATAAGTATCACAAACAATAGTGAGCTAATTGCAAACATTATTAGAAACCTAAACAAACCAGGGCTTGTAAAATTTACAAATAAAACATCTACTATGGCTACCAAACCGCTAACGACTATAGCCCTTAACACGACATTCTTAAAAAAAACAGGTATAGAAAGGTTGCAGCGTATTTTTGCAAAATACAATATGATTCCGAAAGAGCGTATAAATGATTGTATTAAGAATACGATGTACATTACGTAAGGTTCAAATCCATTTTTATACAAGAAGTATGAAATCACTAGCGGAAATACTGCCAATAAAGACAGCGATATTTGGTAATCCCTGATATTGCCAGTTGCAGTTATAGAAACCGACAATGTAACAACAAGCTGCTCTATAAGGTTTTTCAGTAAAAGCAGTTGGCAAAATATAATTGCATAATCAGGAACATTTGCTAGCCATAGATGTAAGATGTTTGGCATATCTATAATTACGGGCACTGCAAAAAAAGACATGAGAAAGAAAGAAAACTTACTTCCAGTCATGGCGGTTTTAATCATAAGCTCCCTATTACCGCTTCCCTCGGTTTTAACAATTATCGGGTTAAGCGCTTTTAGCATTACCAATGAAAACGTTTGAATTTGCCCTGAGATTTGAGTTGAAACACCTTGGGCTGCATTTACAACAGTTCCAAAGAAAATGTTTATAACAATTCCCTGCCCATAGTTACTTAGCATTCCTGTCATAGAGCCCAAAAGAGACCATCCGCCAAAGGTAGCCATTTCAGAAAAGAGCCCTCTATCAAAATATTTCTTAAAATTAAAAGAACATTCAGCATAACGCTTGTGTACATACAAACGATTTGCACTCAAAAGCACAATCGAAAGCAAAGTAGTTAAAACAGCATAGGAAATAAGCTTATCATAATCCGTATAAGTAACATAAATTGCTATACCAAGTCTACCCAATGCCTCAATTATACTTATGATAGCAAACAACAGCATGTTTTCATTTGCATTTATAACAGCGTCATAAGGGACAGAAATAATTGTAAAAAGTGTGCTAACAATAACAAGCTGATATACTATTTTAGCTGCCGGGATGCGCGACTCATCAATGGTAAGTACATCATTAAATAAAAAGTAACCCGCCCCCTCAAAGAGCAACAACACTACAAAAGCTATTATAAGATGCAACACCACACTAACTACAAAGATATTTTTAAGCTTATCCATATCGTTAGCACCTCTTGAAAAAGACATAAATCTTTGGGTAGCTGCCGACATAGCTGCGTTTAAGAACGTTAGCATAGCAACTGTACCTGCAACAAGGTTAAAGATACCAAAATCCTCAACTCCAAGAGCCTTCAGTATAAGTCGGGTAGAATAAAGCGTAATGAATATGGTAATAGCCATTCTAGCATATAGAATACCTGTATTTTTTATTACTCTTTTGGCTGTACTCATCTTTTCTATTACAATTTACTTTTTTAAATATCCTACAAAGTGTTCTTATTGGGAGTTGAAATTTTTCTTAACAACTTCTACATCGGATACAATCATTTCTTTAACCAATGCTGCTAAGTCATATTGCGTCACTGACCCTAATTTGGTCTGAGATTTTGTAGGATCACCTATCAATAACTCTACCTTAGGAGGTCTATAACAAACCGGATACTACCGAAGCCTCAATTAAATATTACACGAGTTATTTTATTTCTCGTAATCATAGTATTTTAAACCATCAATTAACATAGTACTTATCTCGTATAGAAAACCAACTCATATAACTAGCTTATAGCGATCACTTATTTCTTCGAAAAACGTTTCCATAGCCGTCTCCAGCTTTTATTTTTTGCTCTATCCGTCGCATCTTGATAATTACCATAGCCATATCCATAGCCATAGCCATAGCCATAGCCATAGCCATATCCATAGCCATCAGAAGTTTGAATATCGTTGACTACAATTCCCATTTTAGGCATTTTCCCCTGTTTATGCAAACCTTGAACAATATTGAGTTGGTCTTTAAAGGTATATTTCTGTCTAACTAGATATAAACTCAAATCCGCATGATCTGCCAGCAATTGCGCATCGGTTACCAAACCAATAGGCGGCGCATCAATAATGATATAATCAAAATATTTTTTAAACTGTTCAATTAATTCCGTAGTGCGCTCACTCAATAACATTTCTGCTGGGTTAGGCGGTACTGGTCCAGAACTTACCAAATACAGATTTTTATGAATTTCTAAAGGTTTCACAATCTCCTTAGCCGTTAAGGTATCACTGATGATATAATTGGTAAAACCTATTTCATTAACCACCCCCAATTTAGTAGATAGTCCAGGTTTCCTTAAATCCAGCTCCATTAACAGTACTTTTTTATTCGAAATCGCCAATACATTGGCCAGATTGATGGCTACAAAAGATTTACCCTCTCCACTCATACTCGAGGTAACTAATAACACTTTACTGCCAGCCTCCTTAAATAAAAAAGTTAGGTTTGTACGCAATGCCCTGAATTGTTCAGCAATAGCCGAACGGGCATTGGCTGCAATAATTAAATTCTCCCCATCCTCATTGTGGCTGATTTCTCCTATAATTGGCACCTCAGTTATATTCGTAATATCCTCTTTACTTTCAACTCTGTTATTCATCAATTCTTTCAAATAGATAACGACAGTAGGCATCAAGAGACCGATTACCAAGCCAATAAGCCTTACTAAGCTTCTTTTTGGGCTAAAAGGGCTGATTTCAGATTTTGGAGAATCGATTATTCTTGCATTGCTAAGGTTGGCTGTTTTAGAAATCTCCGTTTCCTCATTTTTTTGCATCAAATACAGGTACAATTGCTGTTTAATTTGCTGCTGCCTGGCTAGATCCAAATAGTTACGTTCTACCTTTGGCACCTGTTGCATATCCCCTTCTACCGTATTCATTTGCTTGCGCAAACCATTTCTGCTAATCGTTAAATTGCGTTGGATGTTTTCTAAATTAGACAACATATCGACCCTTAAAGCGGCAATTTGTTTATCTAAGCCAACAATTTGCTCATTAGTATCGGTATAAGTAAGTGACTTACTATCCCTTTCCAGTAATAGGCGATTATAACGCTCAATCAAGCCATTAAATACGGCATCCGTTAACAAAGTTGAGCTAGGCAATACCCTTTTGTTTTTACTCTCGTCAGTTAAATATTCCTTTAAACTACTCAAAATATTCAATTGGGTTTCGAGTTGTGAGATTTCCCTCACATATTCGGCCGTATTTTGAACCAACATTTTACTTTGTTCGCTCATCTCTACCAAATTGTTGCGTTCTTTAAAACCTTGGATGTTGCCCTCTAAGCCGCCCAGTTCACCACCAATATAAGCCAGACGGTTTTTGATAAATTTAATGGTACTATCGGCGATGATATTTTTATCATCGATATTCCCTTGTATATATTTTTCGATTAATTTATTAATGATCTCTTCACCCTTTTTAGGAATAGCATGTTTCATGCTCAAATCGATAATCGTTACTTGTTTGTTGGTAACCGCAACAGTAATATTGCTTTTTAAGCTAGCTACTTCTGCATCAATCGTTCTGATCGAAAAGTTATATTCAGCTTTTGTATCTAAGGCACGTCCATTATTATGAATTTGGAAAAAACCTACATTTTTTACATGTATTGGCTTATCAAAATAGATTAATGTATCTAGGCCTTCCGTTTTTAATGAAAGTTTACCATTTTTTAATTGGCTTAAAGTAAAGTTAGTTGATCTGATCGTGTCAGCCTCCTTTAAAAATGAGATGCTGAATGGAGGATTGTAAAACTCGACATCACGGATATTTCCCTTTTTATAATATTTCACATTAAGTTTCATATCTGTTACTACTTTTGCCAACAGATCTCCAGTTTTTAACACCTCCACCTCATTATCAATGGAGTTTTTGGCCCCTAATAAGCCACCCAAATCACCAAGACCTTCACCAACGCCCGTATTACTACTTTTTTTATCATCATTAACCAAAATCCGGGCATGGATATTATATTGCGGTGTTTGGTAGCGTATATACACCCACGCCCCAGCAAGACCAAGAGAGATACTTAATAAGAACCAAGGCCAAGCACCAAATAAACGTCCAATAATACGTTTAAAATCAATCGGTTTTTCTGTTTCTTCAGACTGTAATAAATTATTATCCATCATTTTTATAATCTAGAAATTGCTAGCGCTAGCACTGAAACTGCGGAAAGAATCAAGCCAATACTGTTACGGGTGGGTGCATTTAAAGCTGCAGTTTTAGACTTGTGTGGTTCTACATACACAATATCATTTTGCTTTAAATAGTAAAAAGGGCTCTTAAAAATATCCGTATCGTATAAGTTTAAACGGGCATATTCTTTTTTCCCATCTTTTTCCCTAATCACCAAAATATTTTCCCTTTTGCCATAGAGCGTTAAATCACCAGCTAATCCAATCGCATCCATTATGGTTACTTTTTCATTGGGTAGGGTATAAATGGCAGGTCTGGCTACTTCACCAATTACATTGACCTTAAAGTTGGCAAAACGCACCTGCACACTCGCATTTTTGTAATTTGCGGCCGCTTTGGTACGGATTAAATCCCGGGCTTTAAACGTAGTTAGTCCCAATAAATTCACTTTACCCATTCCAGACAATTCAATTTCTCCGTTTTTATCAACCAAAAAACCATTGATCGCATTGGTATTTAAGCCTTGGATGGACTGCGAAGCCAATTGGTTAACCTGGGCACCTGTGGCAGGATCGATGGTAAAAATAGAGATGGCCAAAATATCATCCGGTTGGATTACTGGCTCGTTAAAAGTAGCCATACTACTGGCACTTACCGAATCGATAGCCCCAACATTTTGGAAATAAGCTATGTTTTTAACACCAGAACAGGCGACAAAGGCTATACTGATGTAAACCAGTAAGCAACTCTTTAAACAGAAAGATAAATATTTTTTCATAAGGTAGATTTTGTTTTAGTTAAAGTTGTGGTAAATATAAGGAAGTTAACTAAAACGAAAGTAGTTTTTTCTCAAGCATCTCTCATAAGCCGCCATAGGCATCTATTAAAGCATTTTGTTTTTAAAGGGATAATCGCCAATATTGGCATAAAGCGTTCCATTTTGCACAGCAGATTGCAAAACCTTCAAGTGCTGCTCATGGTGCAAATCGGTACCCGCCAAATCATACAGTTTTTTACGCAATAGATATTCGGCAGCCACTTTAACAGGTTTCCCATAATATCCTATTACCGACAATAAGTTCAGTTGAAACAGACAGCCCATATCCTTTAACCGATGGTAACGGCTATGCTCCTTGTGGTAAAAATTATAGCGTTCTGGATGCGCCAAAATCACTTTATAACCTTTGATCTGTAAATTAAAAATCACCTGCTCAATATTTGGAGTTTCATTTAAATAAGACATCTCGATCAGCAGGTAGCGATTTGGTAAACACATCAAGTCGCCCTCAATTTCAAAACGCTCGTCGATCATATATTCGGCAGCAGCATCGATTACTACCCCAACATTAGCCACTTCAAGAGCCGTTTTCACGAGCGTTAAAGCGGGTGATATCGTTTCCTTACTGTTGGGATACAACTCATGAAAAATATGGGGGGTACAGATCAATCTATCAAAACCTAATTCTTGCAGGGCTTTGATGTAACTGACCGAATCTGCCAAGGTCTTGGCACCATCGTCGATGCCTGGCAATAAATGCGAATGCATATCAACACCTAACCAGCTGATATCGGTAACTTTTAAAGGCTTTTTTTTAAATATCGAGAACATGATTGTCAATTGAGCGTAAATAGCTCTCGTCTTTGCACATCGCAAAAAGCTTAGTGTACAAAATACAACAACTAAATATGCCACTAAAATAGCAATTATCTCTTTAAAATCAAATAAATATCTTTACAGTTAATACACAATTAGAATATTTAACCGCCAATTAACATGAATTTAATGGCTTTTAGGTAATTTTTAGCTATTTAAGGCACATCATTTGGCTAAAATCTCAACAATTGTAGAAAATGATAAAAAAACACCCAATTAAAGCATGAAATTAGCATCAAAAAGGGGGAAAATCAAGTATGATAGTGAGCTAAAATTGTAAACTATATGGCTTTTTTTAATCCCCTATTGGCTTAAGAGCTAATTCGTGCCTAGCTTGGCAGTAAAGAGGCAAGCCTATGCAATTGATATAGGCAAAGGGTTTAACTTAAGCCCTTTTCTTCCCCTCTCTTTAGCTATCACGATTTTCCACTACTGCGGTGATAGGCTAGGCCGTATGCTTTATTGGCAATGGCAGTGTCAAAGAATAAACCTATGCAACTAAACTAGACAACCGGGTTAAAACCACTGCCCTAACCTATTATTACGCTATCCTCGCCCTACCACTGTCCAAAGAGCGCTGGGATGAAAGAACGGCGGGCCATGCGGTGGCTGCGAGCGAGGAAGCATCGTTCTTTCTTGATTTTTTGCCAGCTTTTTCATCAAGGAAAAAGTGGTTGCCCCGCGGCAGAGAGCGGTAAGATCAATTTCTGCGTATAGCAGTTTTAGAAAATCAAAAGCCCTACACACATCCCTGCCACGGCTCGCCGCCGCCGTGAGGCTCTTTCTTTGGCTTAGCCCAAAGAAACAACCTGAGCGAAGCGAAAGCATGAATACCCTTAAAAACAATAACTATTGATGAATAAATCAATGCTTGCATAATCCCCTTGCATAAAGCTAACAACAGCTACTACAGCGTAAGAAAAAGGCTTACCCAATACTCAAATCCCACCCCACACGCTGCTTTCTTACTTGGCAATGCAAATCAAAAGCTAG
>Ga0247816_10000246_pt1 | contig 33050 bp, 31 predicted proteins | sample UWRJL209509C1_FD_179930 | JGI IMG/M metagenome (GOLD analysis project Ga0247816, IMG submission 179930) | Plant litter microbial communities from Arlington Agricultural Research Station in Wisconsin, United States - UWRJ-L209-509C-1 | ecosystem: Environmental > Terrestrial > Plant litter >...
GAATGGTTTTCCGATACGCCTGGGCGTGCCCCCCGAGATTACCGAGATTGTGTTGCGGGCCGGACCACCTCACTGACCCAGCGAGTCCCGTTGCATCGACTGCAGGTTTTTCTCGATGGTTTCGCACAGGTTTTCCATCTGGATCTGGTGTTCACTGTCGCGAAACGGGCTTTGCAGGTCGGTGCCGATGCGTTCGATGGCCAGCAGCATAAAGCCCACCACCGTCGAGGCCAGCGGGGTGAACCAGCCAAGGGATTCCACCAGGCCTATGGGTACGATCAGGCAGAACAGCGAAATAAACAGCCGTGGAAAGTACACGTAAGGGTAGGGCAGCGGCGTGTTGGCGATGCGCTCCATGCCGCCCTGGCTGTTGGACAGGTCGACCAGGGTCGATTCCAGGCGCGCCAGGCGAATGCTGTCCAGGCGCCCGGCCTTGTATTCCTGGGCCAGCAGGGCCGCGGAGCCGTTGATGATGTCGTTGGCAAAGTTATTGGTGGTGCCATTGCGCGCGAACTCCCCGGCGGGAATAAATGCCCGAATTTCTTCCGGGCAAGGATTGCCCCTGAGGTGCGCCGCCAGGCAATTCACATACGCCACATGGCGGCGCAGCAGAGTCGACTTCATCGGGTTTATTTCAGTGTCCGGGTCATCCAGCAGGGTCAGCACTTGCCGGGCAAAGCTGCGGGAGTTGTTGACCATTGCGCCCCATAACGTCCGCGCTTCCCACCAGCGGTTGTAGGCGCTGCTGTTACGAAAACTGATCAACACCACCAGCGCCGAACCCAACAGCGTCAGGGGCATCAATGGCAGGTTGATCTTACTGTTGAGGAACAGCATGAAATCCACGGTGACGGCGATGTCCCAGAGCAACAGCCAGAACAGCGCCCAGCCGACATAGCCCATGGTCTTGATGATCAGGCGGTACTTTTTGATGATGGCAGCTTTCAAACGGAAACCTCGCGCGAGCGGTAAGCAGCAGTGCTTTAGCTCGGACGGTGTTTACCGGGGAAGGTTCGGCTGCGGCCTGAATCGTTTCAGGCCGGGTGTGCCAGTTTGCCCCGGCGACACTCGTCCGGCGTCTCGCCTGTGAGCTTGCGGAACATGCTGATAAAGGCCGAGGAACTGCTGTAGCCAAGGTCGAAGGCGATGGTTTCGATGGTGGCGCCACTTCTGAGCATCTTGAGTGAGTGCATCACTTTCAGGCGTTGTTTCCAGTGGGCCAGCGACATTCCCAGGTCACGCTGGCACCGGCGCAGTAGCGTGCGCTCGGTGGCGTTGACCAGCCGTGCCCATTCGGCCAGCGGGCGATCGTCTGCGGGGTTGCGCTCCAGGGCTTCAAGGATCGGTGACAGCAGGGGGTCGGAGGAACCGGGAAGGTAGGAACCGACGCGAGAGGTTTGATTCAGCTTATCCAGCAGAACGTAAAGCAGGCGGCTGTCTTCAGGCGTTTGCGGCAGGGTGGGCGGTGCTGCCCGCAGTTCGTCGAGCAATGCGCGTATTAGCGGTGTCACCGTAAGGGCACACGCGGTCTTTGGTAAACGCTCACACAGCGGCTGCACGATGTAGAGCGAGGAGTGCCAGGCCTCCTGGCGATTGAGCGCCAAGTGCTCGGCCTGGGGCGGGAGCCATATGCCGAACTGCGGGGGCACGATGAAGTGTTCATCGGCCAGCTTGATTTCCATCACCCCACTGAACGAATACACAAACTCGCCCCATGGATGCCGATGCCGCGGGTACGTGGTCGAGGCGGGCATCTGCGCCGAGCGAAAGTACAGGGGCGTCGGGATTTCATCAGTGAAAGGCGCAATGACCTGGTGCACAAAGGGCTTGTTCATGGGGATGACCGCCTGGCCGTAATCGAATGACTATTCTGCGCTATCGCTTGTCGTTTTGGCGCTATATCCAGCAGTTTCGCGCATCTCACACTCCGCCCCTACAGCAACGCTATCTGTAGGAGCGAGCTCGCGAAGGGCGTTAACGATAACGCGTATTTGCTGGATAAACGCGGCGCTCTTGAGTCCTTCGCGAGCAAGCTCGCTCCTACAAAAATATTGCGGCCACAGATGTTTGGGAGAAAGTACGGTGGAGAATCGTCAGCCGATTAATGGTGCCGCTGCAATCATGATGGTTGTGGTCTGCGCCATTTGGGGCCTTCAACAAGTTGCGATAAAGGTTGCCTCGGAAGATGTTGCGCCAATCTTTCAGATCGCCCTGCGCTCCGGCGCCGCCGCCTTTTTGGTGGGGCTGATCTTGATCGTGTGCCGACGCAGGATGAGCTACAGCCTGGACACCTGGCGAGGCGGGTTGCTCGTCGGCGCGCTGTTTGCCGTGGAGTACATCGCAGTGGCCGAGGGGTTGGGTTATACGTCGGCCGCGCACATGGTGATTTTCCTGTACACGGCGCCGATCTTCGCTGCCATTGGCCTGCACTTTCGATTCCCCAGTGAACGACTGACGGTTGTGCAGTGGGGTGGAATATTGCTGGCGTTCTCGGGCGTCATCCTGGCTTTTTTTGCGCCGGGGGTGACGGGGGCTTCGGTGGCGGATCAACGGATTGGCGACGCGTTGGGTTTAGTCGGCGCTGCGGCCTGGGGGGCCACCACGGTGACTATCCGTTGCTCTCGACTGGCCGATGCGCCGGCACCGCTGACCCTGTTTTACCAGCTGGTCGGGGCGTTCGTGATATTGGGCGCGCTGGCGTGGGCTACCGGGCAAACCGAGGTGCACTTCTCGGCTGTCGCGGTGGCGAGTCTGGCCTTCCAGACGGTGGTGTTCTCATTTCTGAGCTTGCTGGTGTGGTTCTGGCTACTGGGTCGCTATCTAGGCTCGCGCCTGGGGGTTCTTTCGTTTATGACGCCGTTGTTTGGCGTGGTGTTTGGGGTTTGGTTGCTGGGGGAGCGGTTGGAGCCGTCGTTTATTGTTGGCTCGATATTGGTAGTGATCGGGATTGTGGTGGTGAGCGGCCATGACCTGCTGCGCCAGCGCATGGGTGTACTGGTCAAAGACTGACCCTCAGGGAGACGAACAGCTAACAAGCAAAGGCAATCCAATGTGGGAGCTCTCGAGCCTTGGCGAGGCAGCGATGGCGGTGTGTCAGGCGACAGCTCTCGTGGCAGTGCCGACGCCATCGCTGCCTCGCCAAGGCTCGAGAGCTCCCACATTTATGTGCTTATGATGATCGTTCCCACGCTCTGCGTGGGAATGCCGCCTGGGACGCTCCGCGTCCCGCTGCTGGCGCAAGGCTTGGATCTTGCGCAATGGTGACGCGGAGCGTCACGGGATGCATTCCTTTGCTGCGCGTGGGAACGATCATTTAAGGCTCGAGAGCTCCCACATTTGTGTGCTTACTGGAACTGCTCGACGAGGTAGTCGATAAAGCAGCGGACCCTGACGGGGGTGTGTGGCCCGCCGAGGAATACGGCGTGAATTTCCTCTCCGTCGCCAGGGTTGAAGGCTTCCAGCAGCGGCACCAACCGGCCCGCCTGAATGTGCTCTTCCACTGTTTCCGCGCAAACCCGCGCGATCCCTATGCCTTCTGTCGCCAACTGACCTTGAGTGTCGCCGTTATTGGTTTCCACGCTGCCCTTGATCGGCAACGAATACTCGCGGCCATCCTTGCGAAACGGCCACAGCGGCGCCCCGCGTTTGAAGTTAAACCCGATGCAATCGTGCTTGAGCAGGTCTTCCGGCACCTGCGGCGTGCCCCGTCGCGCCAGGTAGCTCGGGGAGGCGACGATGACCTTGTGGGTTTCACCAAGCTTGCGCGCCGTCAGCGGGCCGTCGGGCAACGGGCCCATTCGCACCGCTACGTCGGCTTGGCCAGCGGCGATGTCGACGAGGCTGTCGGTCAGGTTGATCTCCACCAGGATGTCCGGATGGCGCTGAATGAACTGACCCAATAGCGGCACCACAAACGTGCGGCCGTAAACCAGTGAACTGCTCACGCGCAGACGCCCGCGCGGCGAACTCTGGTCGGTGATCAGTTGCTCGGTTTCCCGCAGGTCGGCGAGGATTCGCCGGGCCGAAGACAGGTAGGTGGCGCCCTCCGGCGTCACCGTCAGCGAGCGGGTGGTGCGCAGCAGCAGGCGCACCCCAAGCCTTGCCTCGATCCGGTCCAGCACCCGCGCGATGGAGGAGGGTGCAAGGTTGAGGCGCCGCCCGGCCTCCGAGAAACTGCCGGCTTCCGTCACCAGGGTAAAAATTTCCAGTTCGCCTGCTATGTCCATAAAAATCCACTTATGCGTTTGGTGCAAAGGCGTTGAGCGGTTTAAGAGGCTTAACATTCAATTTTGATGGGTCCAGTATTGCGTAAAGCAATGCAATCTGGAAATTCACGGTTACAGCCGATTGTCTGGCTGTCGAGGAGGAACCCATGATTTTGCCTTACACCATCAACATTTCCGACGAGCGCCTGGCTGCCATCCAGGCAAAAGTCGCCGCCTATGACTGGAGCCAACTGCCCGATACCGGGGGTTGGAAGTCAGGGGTTGGCATCGCCGACCTCAAGCGCCTGGTTGACTATTGGCGAGACACCTACGACTGGCGCACGGTCGAACGCCGCCTCAATCAACTGCCCAACTTCACCACTGATATCGAAGGCGAGCAGATCCACTTCCTGCATCGGCAGGGCGATGGTTCAAAGCCGCCCGTTCTGCTGCTGCACGGCTGGCCCGGTTCGTACCTTGAGTTTGAGCAACTGCTGGAGCCGTTGGCGGCAGACGGGCACGACGTCATCGTTCCTTCACTGCCAGGCTTTGCTTTTTCCAGGCCGATCACCGGCGTCATCGGCCCACGCCGGGCTGCCGAACTCATGCACGGCCTGATGGCGCGCCTGTTCGGGTCATCCCGTTTCATCGTCCAGGGCGGTGACTGGGGCTCCGGCATCGCGGGTTGGCTGGCCCATGACCGGCCTGAAGCGTTGTTCGGTATTCACCTGAATATGGCCGACCTGCTGGCCCAGGACACGCCTGCCACCACCGCCGAAGAGAAGGCTTTCGTCGCCCGGCGCGAGGTGCTTCTCGACTGGGAAACCGGCTACAACCATGAGCAGGAGACCCGCCCGCAAACCCTGGGCGTCGCCATGGCCGACAGCCCGGTGGGCGCGGCCGGCTGGATCCTGGAAAAGTTTGGCACCTGGGCGGACTTGCCAAAGACCGCTGACGGCAATCCCGACCTCTGGAGCAAGTTTTCGGAAGAAGAATTGCTGACCAACATCATGCTGTACCTGGCGCCGTCTTCGGTGGTCACCGCGACCTGGATGTACCACGGCAAACGCCTGGAAGGCTCGGGCAAGTTCCCGGTTGGCACGCACATCAAGGTGCCGACCGGCTTCGCGGCGTTTCGCGATCCGGTGTTCGTGCCACCGCCGCGTTCCTTTGTCGAGAAGACCTTCAACATCGTGCACTGGAGTGACATGCCACGCGGCGGCCACTTTGCCGCGTGGGAGGAGCCGGAACTGCTGTTGGCCGACCTGCGAACCTTCATCGCGAAGGTCTCGGCCTGAGGCCGCTTCAAGCCGCGGCGGCGTCCTTGGCTGGAACGCGTTGGGTTTTGCGATAGGTCAGCAGCACGATCCCCGTCACCACGATCACGCCGCCTACCACCTGGCCGGCACTGAGCATTTGGTCGAGCACGATCCAGCCCATCAGCAAGGTGGCCAGCGGTTCGATGTTCATCACCGGCGCATTACGCGGCATGTCCAGGCGCGGCACCGAAATGAACAGCACGATAAACCCCGTGCCATACAGCACCACCAACGTGGCGAGGGCCAGCCATCCGGTGTTGGTGGCGGGCAGGTCCAGGCCGCCGGGGAGGGCGCCGGTCAGGCCGGCGAGGTTGACGCTGCTGAACACAATGAAGATCGTCAGCAAGCTGCGCACTGAGCCACGTACCTGGGACAACTTGTGGTCGGTGATCCACAGCGCGCCGGCAAACACGCTGGCCGCGCAGAAGGCCAGCGTGACCCCCAGCAGCCATTCCGGGCCGATGCTGGTGTTGGCCGAGAGGCGCCCCGGCACATCCAGTACAAACACCAACCCCACCAGAATCAGCCCCATCAACAAGGCCGTGCGCGCGGTCGGTCGCGGCCCGCCCAGCGCCCAGGTGAGCAGCGCGAGCAGGATCGGAAACACGTTGGCCACCAGCAACGCCAGCGCCACCGGCACCCGCGCAACCGCGGAATACAGGCACAGGCTTTGGGTGGCGATCAGCAACCCCAGCAGCATCTGCCAGCGCCACGAACCTGGCGGCAAACGCAAGCTCTGGCGTTGCCACAGCACCAGCACCGCCAGCACCAACAAGGTGCCACCCGAGCGCATCAGAATCGCCAGCAACACCCCGGCGCCATCATCGAACGCCACGCGCGCGGCAATATGGTTGCCGGCGAAGGCACAGCCCATGCACAGCAGGATTAATACGGCGAGGCGGCGGGAGAATACAGGCGGGGCAGTTTCAGCAGCGGTCGAGCGAGTCATGGCAAGTTCTCAAACAGTGGGTTCCATCGTCAGGGATGGCGTTTTATTTTTATGTTGTCGTACAACTTGGTTGGTTTTGTAACGTGTTTGGTAGGGTGGGGCAAGGGCTTTTTGCCACTAACTTCGTTGTGTGTGAGTGCTGGAGAGAGGTGGCGCGGATTTTGTTGTAGATTGAGCTTGCTATAGAGATCGTATGACTTGCCTGGTTGACGGCGTGCCAGCTTTGTCCATTTCACTAAACGTGCGCAGGATTCATCATTGCCCCAGCCGCGATCGGGATATTATGCCGACACCTGAACCGGACGCCCCTGAACCATGCCCGTTGACCTGCAAGCGCTGTACCCCAAACTGATCCATCTGATGCTTGATACGGTGTTCGTGGTTGATCGGGACAACCAGATTGTCTTTGTAAGTGATGCCTGCGAAGCGCTGCTCGGCTACCGTGCCGACGAACTGATCGGCACCTTGATCACCGACTATATGCACCCTGAGGATTTGGCGGCCACGCGCGCTTCCATCGACCGTGTCATGAACGGCAAACCCCACGTCGACTTCCGCAACCGGTACATCCGCAAGGATGGCAGTGTCGTGCACATCCTCTGGGCGGCGTTCTGGTCTGAAGACGTGGAGGCACGGATCGGTGTCGCGCGGGACATAACAGCCCTCACCCAGGCCGAACAGGAATTGCGTTTCCTCGCCCATCATGACCCGCTGACCGCACTCACCAACCGCTCGCTTTTCAATGACCGACTGGCCTCGGCCCTGCAAACCGCACAGCGCCACAAGACCACCCTCGCGTTGCTGTTTCTGGACATCAATGACTTCAAAGGCATCAACGATGTGCATGGCCACGCCATGGGCGACCGCGTGCTGTGTGTGATCGCGCGGCGGCTGGAAGCCTGTGTGCGCGAGACCGACATGGTGGCGCGGATGGGCGGGGATGAATTCACGGTGCTGTTGACGGACATCCATGCTGAAGGCGCCGTCGCCAGGAAAGTGGCGCAGATACTCGCGGTGATGGCCGAGCCGCTGGGGCCTGAATTTGGCGCGGTAAAAATGCCGTCCTGCAGTATCGGTGTGGCTTCTTATCCTGCGGATGGGCAAGATGCCGACACCCTGCTCAGCCACGCAGACAGCGATATGTATCGGATAAAACGGCGCCGGGTTGCGTCTGAGTGATCACATTAAAAAACTGGAGATTTACCACCATGGATATCAAATGCTCGGTCTTTATCGCAGCGAGTATCGACGGATTCATTGCCCGGCCTGATGGCGATATTGAGTGGCTGCACCGGCCCGAGTACGAGTGTGCGGCCCTGAGTGGGCTGAGTTATGAAGACTTTATGGCGACCATCGATGGGTTGGTGATGGGGCGCAAGACCCTGGAGAAAGTGCTGTCCTTTGCGCAGTGGCCCTACGAAAACACGCCTGTCGTGGTGCTGTCTCACGGGGGGGTGAGCCTGCCGCAGCAGTTGGAGGGCAAGGTCGATGTGTTGGCTGGCGAACCGGCACTCATCGTGGAGCAACTGGCGGCGCGGGGGATGAAGCATCTCTACATTGATGGCGGGCAGACTATCCAGGCGTTTCTTGCGGCGGGGCTGATCGACGAGATTGTGATCACGCGGATTCCGGTGTTGTTGGGGAAAGGGATTCCGTTGTTCAGCCAGTTGGGTGAGGAGCGCGGGTTACGGCTTATCGATTCCTCAACCTCGGAAAACGGGTTTGTGCAAAGCCGTTATCAAGTGTTGCCGCTTAGCTAAGCAAACACCGGTATACAAAGCGACAAAGATCAACTGTGGGAGCTCTCGAGCCCGAGCGAGGCAGCGATAGCGGTGGGTCAGGCGACACCTCTATCAGCAGCGCCGCCGCCATCGCAGCCTCGCTAAAGCTTGACAGCTCCCACAGGGAATTCGTTTCGTGAGTTAGATCTCTATTTCCCTAACTAGCCATGCCCGCGCTTTTGATCGTTCCCACGCTCTGCGTGGGAATGCCGCCTGGGACGCTCTGCGTCCCGCTACTGGCGCAAGGCTTGAGTCCTGCGCAATGGTGACGCGGAGCGTCACGGGATGCATTCCCACGCAGAGCGTGGGAACGATCATCGCAGCCTCGCTAAAGCTCGACAGCTCCCACAGGGGATTCGGTTCGTGAGTTAGATCTCTATTTTCCTAACTAGCCCACGCCCGCGCTTTTTCTCGTGGGTGCCTACGTCATTGATCGTTCCCACGCTCTGCGTGGGAACGCCGCCTGGGACGCTCCGCGTCCCGCTGCTGGCGCAAGGCTTGAGTCTTACGCAATGGTGACGCAGAGCGTCACGGGATGCATTCCCACGCAGAGCGTGGGAACGATCAACTGGTTGGCATTAACCTACGCCCGCGCTTTTTCTCGTGGGTGCCTACGTCATGCAGGGAAATCCTTGACGTTTCCGGCAGCGCCAACCCACCCGCCAATGCCAGCAGCGAAACGGCAATCAGATAAAACGCCGGCGACAAGTTGCTGCCGGTGGTGCTGATCAGCCACGTCGCCATCAACGGCGCGGTGCCACCGAACAAGGTGTAGGCCATGTTGTAAGTAATCGCCGACGCCGTGTACCGCGTGCGGGTCGGAAAGGTTTCAGACAACAGCGCCGCCGTCACCACGCCACACAACACTGCACCAACCGCCAGCAACATCACCCCGATAATCGACGCCGCAAACGAGCCAGAACTGGCCATCAGGAACGACGGATACACCACCACCATCAACAACACGCACGCCGTCATCACCGTGACCCGACGCCCGACCCGGTCCGAATACAGCCCCGCCAACGGACAAATCGCCGCCGCGAAGATCAGCGCAATCAGCGACACCAGCAACGCCGTCGCCCGGCTCAAGCCGCCCGCGACTTGCAGATACGTCGCAAAGTAGGTGGTGAACATATAAAACGACAACGCCGTGAGCGACACAAAAGCGCCCAGGCAGCAGATCGCCGCACCATGGTTGCGCAGGGTTTCCTTAAGCGGAGAGTGCGCCACCGCGTGTTCCTCCTTCACCGCCTGGAATGCTGGCGTCTCATCCAGCTTCCAGCGCAGGTAAAGCCCCACCAGCCCCAACGGCGCAGCAATCAAAAACGGCAAGCGCCAGCCCCAACTGCCCATCGCCTCGGCTGACAACGATGCCTCAAGTGCATAAGCCACCACGGCCGCCGCAGCGAACGCAGAAAACGTCGACACCGGCACAAAGCTGCCATACCAGGCGCGTTTGTCGCTGGGTGCGTGTTCCATCAGGTAAGCGCACGCACCGGCATATTCACCCCCGGCGGAAAAGCCCTGGGCGCAACGGATCAACGACAGAAGGATCGGCGCCGCGACCCCGATGGCGGCGTACGTGGGGAGCAGCCCGATCAACGTGGTGGCGCCGGCCATCAGCAGGATCGTCATCGCCAGCGTGCGTTTGCGGCCAATCCGGTCGCCGAGCATGCCGAAGAAAATCCCACCCAAAGGCCGAAACGCGAAGGCCACGGCAAACACGGCGAAGGTTTTCAGCAGCGCCACACTCTCATCCCCGCTGGGGAAGAATTGTTGCGCGATGGTGGTGGCGAGAAAACCGTAGACCGCGAAGTCGAACCACTCGACGAAGTTGCCGATGCCGGCAGCAATGATCACTTTTCGCAGGGTTTTGGGGCTTACCTGTTCGGTGGATGGGCTCGTCATGGGAAGGCCTCGGGGCGGTAGGGAGATGATTGATTATCGGGGGAGGGCGTTGGGCGGCGGGGCTCAAAAGAGTCGTCCGCTTAGTCAGTAGCGACTTGGTGGGGTTGAGTACGCAGGAATTGGGCCAGGTGAGGCGGGGATCTATCGACGGACGGGGCTGGTAACGCGCCGTTCAACCTTGGTATTACTCAACCCGGCCCCATAACTAGCGCTGTATCCATCCAGGGGAAGAACACACCATGACCAACCAAACCGAAACCACCATCCTCGCCGGCGGCTGCTTCTGGGGCATGCAAGACCTGTTGCGACGCTACCCCGGCGTGCTGCAAACGCGCGTGGGCTACACCGGTGGCGATGTGCCGAATGCCACCTACCGCAACCACGGCAACCACGCCGAAGCCATCGAGATCGTCTTCGACCCTGCGGTGATCACCTATCGGCAGATCCTTGAGTTCTTTTTCCAGATCCACGACCCCAGCACACCCAACCGCCAGGGCAACGACCTTGGCCCCAGCTACCGTTCGGCGATTTATTATCTGAGCGAACAGCAACGCGACGTGGCTGAAGACACCGCAGCGGATGTGGATGCGTCAAAGCTGTGGCCAGGCCGTGTCGTCACCGAAATCGAACCGGCGGGGCCGTTCTGGGAAGCGGAGCCGGAGCATCAGGATTACCTGGAGCGTATCCCCAACGGCTACACCTGCCACTTCATCCGGCCGAACTGGAAGCTGCCGAAACGCGATTAAAAATGTGGGAGCTGGCTTGCCTGCGATAGCGGTGGGTCAGCAAAAAATTTATCGACTGACACACCGCCATCGCAGGCAAACCAGCTCCCACACAAAGCTTCTCCCCCACAAAGCGCCTATCCCATCAGCGCATTTGCAGAATGATCGGGCTGCTGCTCGCCGGGCCAGTCCGGTCACGCAACTTGCCCACCGCCTTCGCATCCACCGCACCACCCTGATTGCCCCAAGTGCCGCGCACAAACGTCAGCACTTCAGCAATCTCCTGATCCGACAACTGCTCGCGAAACGCCGGCATGCGATAAGCGTCCGCCACATTCGCCGCCACTACGCGCTGTGAGCCATTCAGCGTGATGTTGATCGCCGACGCATTTTCCTTGGCCAACGCTGAAGTGGCACCGGCCAGCGGCGGCATCCAGTCCGGTTGCCCTTTGCCTTCCAACCCGTGGCACGAAGCGCAGCGGGTCACATAGGTATGGGCGCCCGGCGCGTCGAGGCGTTCCGCAGCCGACACCGCCTGATACTGCCAGGCCGCACCATCACGCTGCTCATCCCCCGGCAGCGACCTGAGATACCGCGCAATCGCCGCCAGGTCATCGTCGTTCATGAACTGCGTGGAGTTGTTGAACGCCTCGGTCATCGAACCAAAAACCACCGCATGTTGATTGCGACCGGTCTTCAGAAACTGCACCACCTCCGGCTCGCTCCAGCGCCCCAGGCCCGTGTTGTGATCGTCCCGCAGGCTCGGTGCGTACCAGCCATCCAGCAAGCCACCGGCCAGATATGGCTTGCCGCCTTCATCCAGCGCCTTCTCGTTGAAGGCCAGGCCCCGTGGCGTGTGGCAACTGCCGCAATGCCCCGGCCCCTGCACGATGTAGGCGCCACGGTTCCACAGTTCATCCTTCCCAGCTTTCGCTACGTAAGGCTGGCTGTCGGTAAACACGCCATTCCACAGCGCAATAGGCCAGCGCATGTTCAGCGGCCACGGGATCGAGCTGGGGATATTGGCCTGCCGCACGGGCGCCACACCTTTCATGAAAAACGCGTACAAGGCGCGCACATCATCGTCGCTGAGCTTGGCGTAGGACGGATACGGCATCGCCGGATACAAGCGGCGCCCACCCGGCGCTACACCATGGCGCACCGCGCGGTCGAAGTCGGCGAGGCTGTAGGTGCCGATACCGGTTTCAGGGTCTGGCGTGACGTTAGTGGCATGAATAGCGCCCAGCGGCGTGGCCATCTCCAGCCCACCGGAAAAGGGCGCGCCGTGGGGCACGCTGTGGCACGCCACACAATCGCTGAGCCGGGCGACGTACTCGCCACGGGCGATCAGCGCCGGGTCCGTGGCGACAGGCTCTTTGGCCAGCGACGAAGCAGGCTCGCGGGTGACGTACCAGGCCAGCAGGCCAGCCGCGACCAGGCACAACAGCGCCAGCCAGCCAACGGTTCTTGCGAATCGACGGTTGTTCATAAGTGCTCAGGCCCCGGTCAGGTGAAGGAGTAGCGGCTTAACGGCATGCTGCGAATGCGCTGCCCCGTCAGGGTCGCCACGGCGTTGGCCACGGCGGGCGCCACGGCTGGCAGCGGCGGTTCGCCAATGCCACCCATTTTTTCCCCGCTCTCGATCACGCGCACATGCACCCGCGCCATCCGCGAAGGCGGCAGCACCGGGTACAAATCGTAGTTACGCGCCCGAGGCAAGCCGTCCACATACACCGCTTCCTCCAACAGCACCTGGGATAAACCCAGTGACACCGCCCCATTCACCTGCGCCTCGACAATCGCCGGGTTGACGATGCTGCCCGGGTCAATCGCCTGCCATATGTCATGCACCTTGACCTGACCGTTCTCGATCGACACCTCGGCAATCACCGCCGTCTGCGTGCCGAACGGCGACGCCATCGCCACCCCGCGCGCACGTTTGCTGCCGTCTTCGGCGACAAACGGGCCACGCTTCCAGCCCCCCGACAACTCACCCACCGCATTCAGCAGGGTGGTCAGGCGCTGGTTATCCCGCAACAAATGCAGGCGCAGCGCGAACGGGTCTTTGCCGCCCTTGTCCGCCAGTTCATCCAGAAAGGCTTCGTAGAAAAAGTCATTCAGCGAGTTACCCACCGAGCGCCAGTAGCCCAGCATCACCGGGCCCTTCACATAAATCTGCGCGATGCGCTTGTTGGGGATCGCATAGGACTTGCCGGATAACCCCTCCAGCGCCGTCGGGTCGATCTTCTCGCCCTGTTTGCCTGCCAGCGCCTCGGTCGGCCCCTCCGTGGCACTCACCGCTTCAATCGCCACCGGCCAGCCGTCACTGTCCAGCGCCCCACGGAAATTCACCGCCGCAACGGGCCGCAGCACATCCCTCAGAAACTCTTCTTCACGGCTCCAGATCAACTTCACCGGGCGGCCGACCGCCTTGGCCAACTCAATCGCCTGCGGGTAAGGGCTGGCCGAGTCATACAGGAAATGTCGCCCGAAAAAACCACCCAACAGCGGTGAATGCAGGGTGATCCGCGACGGGTCCAGCCCCGTGCGCTTGGCGATATCGGCCAGGAACATATCCTGCGCCTGATTCGGCAACCAGATCTCCAGCGAACCGTCAGGATTAAACCGCGCCAGCGCCGAAGGCGGCTCCAGCTGCGCATGGTGCAGATACTGGTTGTGGTAAGTGGCCTCGATTTTGGTCTTGGCGTTGGCCAGCACGCCCGCCACATCACCCTCGTTTTCATCATCACGGGCCGGACCGGTTTCTGCGGCCAGGCGCTTGAAGTGCTCGTCACTGGAAAAGTCCTTCGGCATCCCGCGCAGTTTCGAATCAGCGGTCGGCTCCAGCCAGTCCACCTGAATCGACTCCACCGCACGCTTGGCATGCCACCACCGCTCAGCCACCACCGCCACCGCACCGGGCAAGCGATGCACCGAATGCACGCCGGGCATGGCCTTGACCTGATCCTCATTGCGCAGGCTGCCCACCGTCATACCCAACCGGGGCGCATGCTGCACCGCCGCATGGAGCATGCCGTCGACCTTCATATCAATGCTGTACAGCGCCTTGCCGGTGGACTTGTCATACGCATCCAGACGCTTCACCGGCTTGCCGATCCAACGGAACTGGCTCGGGTCGCGTAGCTTCACACTGGCAACGTCCGGCACCGGCAGATCCATCGCCCGCCCGGCCAACTCGCCATACGTGAGCGAACGCCCGGAGGCCGCATGCACCACCTTGCCCGGCTCCGTCGACAACTCGCCCACCGGCACCTTCAGCGCCTGCGCCCCGGCCTCCAGCAACATCGCCCGGGCCAACGCCCCCAGGCGGCGCATCGTCGGGTAACTCATGCGCACCGACATACTGCCGCCGGTGATACGCATACCGTTCTCCATCACCACAAAGGCCTCGCCGGGCGGGGCGCACTCGACCAGAAAACTGGCCGGGTCGGCGTCCAACTCCTCGCCGACAATCTGCGCCATCGCCGTGAACGTACCCTGGCCGCCTTCGATAAACGGGCTGAGCAAACGGATCGTGTTGTCCGGGCGAATCTCCAGAAACGCCGGCACCTGCGTACCGCGCTCGGCAGCAGCACCAGCGGTGGCCGCCTGCACCCGGCCAGAACCCAGCGGCAGACCAAAGCCAATCACCAGCGCACCCACGGCCGTACTGGCCAGGAAGCGACGGCGCGACAGGTTCACCGGGTCAGTCAGCGCCGCGACCAGGGGCAGGGCAGTGGGATCAATGCGAACGTTCATCAGGCCTCTCCCTTCGCAAGGTCATGCACAGCGGCATGAATGGCGTTATAGGTGCCGCAACGGCAGAGATTGACCATCGCCGCGTCGATCTGCGCATCGCTCGGCTTGGGCGTTTGCTTGAGCAGCGCCGTGGCCGCCATCACCTGGCCGGACTGGCAGTAACCGCATTGCGCGACCTGATACTCGACCCAAGTGGCGACGACCCGCTTGCCGACATCATCGGACTCGATGGCTTCGATGGTGGTGATCTCCCGGCCGACCACACCGGAGACGGGGGTAACGCAGGAGCGGACGACGTTGCCGTCTACGAGCACGGAACAGGCGCCGCATTGCGCCAGGCCGCAGCCGTATTTGGTGCCGGTCATGCCCAGGTTGTCGCGGATGACCCAGAGGAGCGGGGTGTCGGGTTCGGCGTCGACTTGGTGGGTTTGCTGGTTAATTCGTAATTCCATGGCTCACCCGCTGATCATCGGTTGGTTTGTATTTTTTAGTTTTTTGGGTGGCGAGATTGTGGATCGCCTGTGGGCATCGTTGGCCCGGTTGGTTCGCGCGCGCGTGGTTTGAGTAGTGTAGCGGGCGCTTGGATTGACTTTAGACCGTGGGTCGGGAGGGCGCTATGCGGGGTGGGGAAGGGCGGAGGAATAGGCAAGAAGTCGGCAGGATTGGGTTAGGGAGGGCACGGTCGTTTTTTGGCGAGAAGAAGCGGCTTGTGAGTTTCTCTCAGGTAATTCCGGCTGGTTCGTCTGAAGTTTCGTTTTTTTCAGGTACCTAGCCGAAGGGCCAGTTGTTTGGTTTTGGGCTGTCCAGCAGCATTTCTCGCGCGCCATTCAGGCGCAATCTCAATCTTCAGGAATCAACGCCGACGGTGTTCGAACCCGTTTGGGCGCAAGAAAAGGAAAGCACAATGGAACATGCAGCGCGCCGGATTTGTACCGACGAAGTCTCTCCTGTCACTGAACTCGCCTTCCTTCCATCGATTGAGGGCTGAATCATGCAGCGGGGAAATGTAAACGGTGTAGGGCAAGGCCTGCACGGTGATCGAACCACTACCGGCGCGGTTTGTATCAGCAGCCTGCCCAATGCGGCACAAATGGGTGGGATGGGTGTTTTACGACTGGGGGATAAAACCACTCCATGTCCGGAATGCGGAAAAGTCGGTGTAATCGTTGATAGTTTGCCAGCCATGGCATGGGCGGGGATTGCGACGGTGCTGGACGGTGCACGAGTCCACTGCGGCTGCCCTGAGGGGCACAATCGCCTGAGCGCGCCTCTGGAGCAAAGTACCTCACCGCAAGCGAACAGAGCGGCAACTGCGCCGACATCTTCAACGGTAACTAGCCGTTCGGCAGCTTCACAACCATCCGCTTTTGCTCCTTCGGGCAGTCCAGTTTTACCGGTATTCAACCGCGTAGAGCCTCAAGAGCCGGGCTTCTATGTGGTGCCAAAAAGCATGACCCGCGAAGCGCTGGAGACCACGCTGTTTCCTACGCCTAGCTCGGCCGTGATGAGCAAGTTCAGGGCGCTCAACCCTAATCTGGGCGAGTTCAAAGCCGGCTCTCTGATCGTATTGAGCGATCCGACAAACACTTCCTGTACCTACCAGGAGGCACAACTGATGGAGGCTGCTCAGCAGGTCAAGGCGTCTCTGGATCCTCTCACTTCGGACGAGGCCGATTTCGCGTTTCTTCATGCTGCTGAAATTGCCAGCTATATAGGGCCTACCTCAACCTGGCTGGGCGTCAGCGCGGCGGTGATGGAAACGCACCTGACCCGCCTGCGCGACACGCTTCAGGCCATGGAGCGGCTGCATCAGGAAAGCTATCGTCAGCATGGGCATCTTAAATCGCCGCAGTTTTTTGCTGAACGCAAGCGACTGATGGCCCAGTTGGATGCACATTTGCTTAAGTCCACTCGACTACGTGGCCAAATAACCTTGAGTGATCATCCGAAGTTGAAGACAGCTCTAGGTATTTCGAGCCGAAGCCTGGTGCATCACTGGGACAAGGCGGGTGGGCCGGGGCAGATTCCGGGGTATGCCACGCATGTGGAGGCGACGAGTCGGGCGGCCAAGTATATGAAGGCGGGTGGGTATATCGGTATTGGTATTGGTGGTGTGTCTTCGTTGTTGGCTGTTCAGGAAGTATGTAACGGCGATTCAGGCGCAGTTTGCGAGAAAACTAGGTTTACTGAAGGTGGGAAATTTGGTGGGTCCACCTTTGGTGGTGCCATGGTCGGAGGGATAGCCGGTTCTGTCGGTGGTTCGGTCTGCACTGCACTTGGCTTCGCTACAGGTATCGGCGGTGTTATCTGTGTCGCGGCCATAGTAGGCACTGGTACGTGGGTGGGTACTAAGGTCGGTGATTTGGGGGGCGAAAGACTAGGAGAAAAACTGTATGAGAAAATCTTGCCATGACAGAGGAAAAGTTTTCGAAATCCTGGCTAGTTATCTGGATTTTGGCATGGCCATTTCTGCTCGCGATTGTAAGTTTGACGTACAGCATTTACCTGAGCCGCTGTCATCTGGACGCGATAAGGGAGGCCTTGAAAAACAGCCGTTATATTTATCTTTGGGGGCCGAGCTTGGGGAGGAGAGGTCTGATTTGGTCCCACTATGAGATGTCAAAAATCTCCGGGATGGTGGCGTGGCCGAAGGCGTATATCCGCATGGGCGATTTAAACCCTGTGGACGTTGAAAATTTCCCCCCTCACCTTAAGCGTCGTTTGCTCATCAATCTAACGATGATGGGTATTTCCTCCGCCGGGATAGTAGGTGTAGGTCTGCTGATGTAGTAGAGGTAGTTGGGTGGGTGATCATCCCAAGCTGAAAACTGCGCTCGGGATATCCAGTCGAAGCCTGGTGCATCACTGGGACAAGGCGGGTGGGCCGGGGCAGATTCCGGGGTATGCCACGCATGTGGAGGCGACGAGTCGGGCTGCGAAGTATATGAAAGCTGGAGGGTATATCGGGATTGGTATTGGTGGTGTGTACTCGCTTCAGGCTATTCAGGAGGTGTGCAGCGGGGATTCTGGTGTACGAAGTACGGTGGTATAGGGGGCGAATATATGGGGGAAAAAATTTACGAAGCTACACAACCATGACGAGTATTGACGACTGGAATCCTTGGGTTGCGATATTTGTTACTGGCTTCCCAGGTCTGCTCGCGATTGTAAGTTTGGCTCACAGTCTTTACCTGAGTCACCGTTATCTGGACGCTATAAAGGAGGCCTTGAGAAACAGCCGTTATATTTATCTTTGGGGGCCGAGTTTGGGAAGGCGGGGTTTGATTTGTTCTATCTACGAGATATCAAAAATCTCCGGGATGGTGATGTGGCCGAAGGCGTATATCCGTATGGGCGATGTAAACCCTGTGGATGTTGAAAATTTCCCCCCTCACCTTAAGCGTCGTTTGCTCATCAATCTAACGATGATGGGTATTTCCTCCGCCGGGATATTAGGTGCAGGCCTGCTAGTGCAATACAGGTAGCGGGACGAAGGACAAATTCGGGTAAGGCGGCCGAATACATGGGAGAGGAAATTTACGAGGCCATGCAACCATGACCAGTATTGATTGCTGGTCTTTTTGGTTTGCGACTGTTTTTATTGGGACTTTGGGAGGTAGCTGGGGAAACGGGGTTTGATTTGGTCCCTCTTAGAGATAGGAAAAATGCCGGGGGAAATCGGGTCAGAGCACGATAGAAAATAGTGGCGCGTGATGTGTGTTTGCAGCATAACCTCAACATCAATTGCCTTGGTACTGGCCGCTTCTAACCGAAACCAGCCCTTTATTTCCCATACCGGTCTACCATGCTCACCCCCGGCAGTGGTTCCACGCGCTACCGATCTCAATCTCAAGGTATCGCCCATGACCTCTTCAACCCGCACCCCATCCCGCACCTCATCCGAGGTGACCCAATGAGCATCGACCAAATCAGCCTCCCAAAAGGCGTAGGCCCGCACGCGCTCAAGCTTCTCGACGCCATCACCGGTGCTGACACGAAAGAAGATCTGAACCGCGCAGGCGGCAAGGCGGAGGGTTTTGTGTTGGGGCTGGAAAGCGCCAAGGCCATCAAAAGCCAGATCGCCGAGTCGCTGTATGTGGCATACGACGACGCGGCGAGTAATCGGTTGGGTGAGTTGAAGGGCTAATCCCACAGGACCGCGTCAGGTTTTAGCTAAACAGGCGTTTCGCGGTCCATCAGTTTGCCGATCAGCAGTACGCTCAATTCGCTCAGTTGGTGTATGGCCAATGCCACATCGCGGTCTTTGCCGGTCAGTTGGTTGGACAGGTCGAGCAGCAGGGTGCTGACTGAGGAAACGGTTTCGTAGCTGTTGGCGATCAGGATTTCGTTGCTGATGCCGGAGGTGACGCTGAATAGTGGAACGGTGTCTGTGGCGGGATTCAGGTAGTGATCAAGGGCGCGCTGGGAGGCCTGTTGGAGTTTTAGATCCGGGGTGCTTGGGGGATTCGGCGTTATCTTGGACATATAAGTATTCCTGAGTCGGGCCGCCACCTCACCGCTACTAAACGAAAGGGTGGCAGCTGTGCGCAGGTTAGTAGACCGGTGAATACCTAAAGCCGGCGCGCCCGAGGGCGCCCTGCGCACAGCCACCATCAAGCACAGACGAGACGTCTGGAAGATGAAGTTCATGCACGTAAGTATTCAAAACAGGGCTACTAAACCCGATCACTGAGTTTTCAGCGACCGGGCAACCTTAGAGATGCCTACCCAGGTGCACAAGCCGGCGGATTCTGACGCAAGCGTAGGCAATGGAGCAAGTTGCTGCGGTCTATGCAGCGGCGCCTTTACCCCACAAAAGGAACAACCAGCCGATACGCCCTCAACCCCAAATCACTCAACCCCTCCAAACTCTCGCCCTGGCCAGGCATCAGCAGGCTGATCCCCAAATAATGCTCAAGGTGCAACGTGATGGTCTGGCCTTGGACGCGCAAATCCCAATAGCGCTGATCAAGCCCGTCAGCCTTTACGGTCCATTCTCCTTTCAAACCTTGCTCAAGCGTTTCGGCGATGGCCGCGAACAATTGCCAGTCTGACGTTTGCGAAATCAGTATTTCCATGAGGGATCGTCGATAGGGTGAAAGGGCGTGTTTCGCCGAGAGATGCCTGTAATAGAATGTGACAGAACCTGCGCAGCTTTCAAAGGAATGCCCCCCTGGCAACCGGCGCTATTACCCGCTGTTGTTATTGATTACCCATGCTCATCTTTAAAAATCGCAAGGAAGCCTGTTTATGAATATTCGCCGCTGGATGCCTCTGTTCCTGGGCTGCCTGTTACCGCAGCTGTGCATGGCCAACACCCCGCACATCAACCCCCAGGCCGAGAGTCTCTATCAGCAGGCGCTGCCCTACCTGCAGCAAGCAGATGCCAAGCTGGAAGCGGTGCCTGCGAACTTTCCCTCCGCCAGCGCGGAAGAAAAAAAGCGTTCCCAGGCGCTGCTGGATGAGGCGGCTGGATCACTCAAGCCGGCAATCGCGCTGCTGGAGCAAGCCGCCACCCTCGACCACCCGGTGGCCCAGCATCGCCTCGCGATGATCTACGTGTTGTTCTACCCGATCGAGGTGATCAGGGAAAAAGCCTGCCCGCTGCTCCTGAGTAGCTTTCGACAAGGCTTTGCACCGCCGGCACTGCAGCTTTCATCTTTTTGCTTTGAATTTACCGACACGCCTGAATTCCAGACAACACTCAAGGCCATTGCGACCAGCGCGCCGGCGTATGAGCAGTATTTCCCGCAGCCCGCGGTGAAGCTTGAATGCAGGCCCGAAATGCCTCAGGGCCTGGCGTTTCAGTGGGGCAGCAGTCGTGATTACCAGGCTGAAATGTACCGGCTGCTGGGGGACACTAACCGTGCGCAGCGTGCGGAGTATTACCAGAAGGCAATCGCGATCAATGATTGCTACAAGGCGAAAAAGCGCCTGGAGCGAAGCCAGTAACCAAGACGCGCAGGGAAAAATTTCGGACTTTTGCCGTTGGCTGGCGTCCAACTCTGGAACCGCCGTCATGGCTTTCATCTCCAGACAGCTGACTTCAGCTAAGGACCGATTATGGTGACGTTGTTTATTTTTCTTCTGGCCTGCGGTGCTGCGGCGAGCACCGGCATCATGTTCAAACCGGGCGACTGGTACGCCACGCTCATCAAACCCGGCTTCACCCCTCCCAACTGGCTGTTCCCGGTCGCCTGGACGATTATCTATCTGCTGCTGGCCTGGGCCGGCTATCGCTTGACCCTGATCCCCGGTAGCGAAATCGTGCTGGCTTTGTGGGCCGCGCAAATCGCGCTGAACACCTTGTGGACGCCGGTGTTCTTCGGCGCCCACCGTATTTTCGCCGGGATGGTGATCCTCACGTTGCTGTGGCTGGTGGTCGGCGCCATGGTGCTGCTGGCCATGCGGCTGGACCTGATCACCGGGCTGATTCTGTTCCCTTACCTCGTGTGGCTGAGCGTTGCGGCTGCGCTGAACTTCTCCATCCTGCGCAATAACCGCTGAAGGGGTATTTCGACTTGGCAAACCACACGCTGTGGCCTGCGGGCGAGGTTGAACTGGCGCAAATGCAGCGCTTCAATAAAAAGCTCGCCTGGTTGCCGCGCTTTCGAATTCGCAATCGCGTTACGCCTCGGGTGATTCAGGCTTTGCTGCGCGTCAGTCAAAAAGCGCGCGGGAATACATTGCTCAAGCATGGCCTTCAGGCTGAAACAAGAAGGGTGGGTGTGGACGGCGTTACGGTGCCCGTGCGGATCATCCGGCCGAAAGGCAAGGCCAAAGGCGTGGTGCTGGATATACACGGCGGCGGTTGGGTGATCGGCAATGCGCAGATGGATGATGACCTGAACGTGGCGATGGTGAAGGCGTGCGATGTGGCGGTGGTCTCAGTGGATTATCGGCTTGCGGTCAACACGCCGGTGGAAGGGCTGATGGAGGATTGTCTGGCGGCTGCTCGTTGGTTATTGAGTGACGGAGAGTTTGCCGATCTGCCCGTTATTGTCGTGGGTGAATCTGCCGGTGGGCATCTGGCGGCGGCGACGTTGCTGGCGCTGAAGCAATGGCCGGGTTTGCTTGAGCGGATGAGTGGGGCGCTGCTGTATTACGGCGTTTACGATTTGACCGGCACACCGAGCGTGCGCGCGGCGGGGCCGGAAACGCTGTTGTTGGACGGGCCCGGAATGGTTGAGGCATTGCGCATGCTGACGCCGGGCTTGAGTGATGAGGCGCGCCGGCAACCGCCTCTGTCACCGCTGTATGGCGACTTTACGGGGTTGCCGCCTGCGTTGATGTTTGTCGGGGAGCTGGACCCGCTGGTAGACGACACGCTTTACCTGGCTGAGCGGTGGATGAAATCGGCACCCGTTGAGGTGTACCTGTTGCCGTCGTCTGCCCACGGGTTTATTCATTTTCCGACGGCCTTGGCAAGCGGCGTGCTTGCTTACAGCCGTGAGTGGATAACGGCTCAAATCAGCTGTAACAGGGTTGCTTAAGCGCGCGCCGAGACCAGTTTCAACCCGACGATACCTGCCAGGATCAGGCCGAAGCACAATATGCGCAGTACGCTGCGATCTTCGCCGAGTACGCCCATGCCATAGATGGCCGTTCCAACGGCGCCAATGCCGACCCATACCGCGTAGGCAGTGCCGACCGGAATGGTGCGTGTTGCCAGTGAGAGTAAGTACATGCTCACGCAAATGAAGAACGCACAAAACACGCTTGGCCATAGCTTGGTGAAACCGTCCGTGCGTGGCATTGCGGCGGCGTAGAAAATTTCGCTGATTCCCGCCAGCAACAGAAAAACCCATCCCATGTAGAAGCGCTCCCAAAAAAGGGGCGCATTGTTGCATTGTTTGAGGGCTGCGACGTTTAACTGTGGGAGCTCTCGAGCTTCAGCGAGGCTGCGATGGCGGCAGTTCTGCAACATTGATGTTGGCTGACCCACCGCTATCGCTGCCTCGCTAAAGCTCGAGAGCTCCCACATTTGATCTTTACAAGCCGCCTAACCGGGGTGGGGGCGCTGATCGTTCCCGCGCGCAGCAAAGGAATGCATCCAGTGACGCTCCGCGTCACCAGTGCGCAGGACTTAAGTCTTGCGCCAGCAGCGGGACGCGGAGCGTCCCAGGCGGCATTCCCACGCGGAACATGGGAACGATCTACTTAGCGCCGATCCAGCCACATGGTCTGTGCATTGCAGAATTCCCTCACGCCGAAGTGCGACAGCTCCCGCCCAAACCCGCTCTTTTTCACACCACCAAACGACACTCGAGGATCGGACACGCTGTAGGCGTTGATGAACACGCCGCCGGTTTCCAACTGGTTGGCGATGTCGCGCGCCTTTTCCGGATCGGTGGTGAACACGCTGGCGGTCAGGCCGAATTCGCTGTCGTTGGCCAGGGCCACGGCGTGGTCGGCGTCGCGGGCGGTGATGATGGATGCCACGGGCCCGAACAGTTCCTGTTTGAACGAGGTCATCTGGTCGGTGACGTTAGCCAGTACGGTCGGCGCGTAGTAGTTGCCGGCGCCTTCTACTTTGTTGCCGCCCAGCAGCAGGGTGGCGCCTTCGGCCAGGGTGGCCTGGACTTGGCCGTCGAGTTCATCGCGCAGGTCGAAGCGGGCCATCGGGCCGATGTAGGTCTCGCTGGCGGTTGGGTCGCCCATGACCAGGTTGCGGCTGGCTTCGAGGAATTTGGCGGTGAACGCTTCCACCACGCCGGCTTCGATGATCAGGCGCTTGGCGGCGGCGCAGACTTGGCCGGAGTTCTGGAAGCGGCCGATCAGCGCGGCTTGCACGGCTTCTTCGAGGTTGGCGTCGTTGAGCACGATGAACGGGTCGGAGCCGCCGAGTTCCAGCACGCATTTTTTCAGGGCGGCACCGGCCTGGGAGCCGATGGCCATGCCGGCACGCACGCTGCCGGTAAGGGTGACGGCGGCGATGCGTGGGTCGGCGATGGCTTTGGAGACGCCATCGGGGGTGACGTTGATCACTTCGAACAGGCCATCGGCAAAGCCTGCGCGCTGGAAGGCTTGCTTCATCAGGTACGCGCTGCCCATCACGTTGGGCGCGTGTTTAAGCACGTAGGTGTTGCCGCTGAGCATGGTCGGCACCGCGCCGCGCAGCACTTGCCACACCGGGAAGTTCCACGGCATGACGGCAAGGATCGGCCCCAGCGGGCGGTATTCGATGTGGGCGGTGCCGTTGTCGACCAGGGTGGGTTCCGGGGCGAGCATGGCCGGGCCGTGGGCGGCGTACCACTCGGCCAGCAGGGCGCATTTTTCGATTTCGCCACGGGCCTGGGCGATGGGTTTGCCCATTTCCAGGGTGATCATCTGGGCCATTTCTTCGGCCTGGCCGCGCAGTGTGCTGGCCAGGGCCAACAGCAATTCGGCGCGCTGGGCGACGGGTGTGTGGCGCCCGTTGCGGAAGGCATTGCTGGCGCGAGTGAGGGCGGCGTCCAGTTGCGCCTCGGTTTCATACGGGTAGCTGGCGACCGTTTCGCCATTGGCGGGGTTGATCGACAAGGCGTGGGTCTGGGAAGAAATGGAGTTCATGGCACCGTCCTGCGCAGTGAATGGGATGGATGGCAGCGTACGGGGCTGTATCTTTTCTGGAAACTGAATAATATTAAGCGATACGTTCACGTTTGGAGAATGAAGTGGATCTAGTCCAGCTGGAGATTTTCAAAGCGGTTGCCGAGCAAGGCAGCATCAGCGCCGCCGCGCAGCTGATTCATCGGGTGCCGTCGAACCTGACCACGCGGATCAAGCAACTGGAACAGGATCTGGGCGTGGATCTGTTTATTCGCGAGAAGAGCCGGTTGCGGTTGTCGCCAGCCGGGTGGAATTTCCTCGGTTATGCGCGGCGCATCCTTGACCTGGTGCAAGAAGCGCGGGCGACGGTGGCGGGGGAGGAACCGCAGGGCGCGTTTGCCTTGGGCTCGCTTGAGAGCACGGCGGCGGTGCGGATTCCGGCCGTGCTGGCGGCGTATAACCAGAAGCACGCCAAGGTTGAACTGGACCTGACCACCGGGCCGTCCGGGACGATGATCGAGGGTGTGTTGTCGGGGCGGTTGGCGGCGGCGTTTGTCGATGGGCCGGTGTTGCACGCGACGCTGGAAGGGGTGGCGGTGTTTGAGGAGGAGATGGTGGTGATCGCGCCACTGCATCACGCGCCGATTACCCGGGGGCAGGATGTGAGCGGGGAGAGCATCTATACGTTCCGCTCGAACTGTTCGTACCGGCATCACTTTGAGCGCTGGTTTTCACAGGATGGGGCGGTGCCGGGGAAGATTTTCGAGATGGAGTCTTATCACGGGATGCTGGCGTGCGTGAGTGCCGGTGCGGGGTTGGCGTTGATGCCGCGCAGCATGTTGGAGAGCATGCCGGGGTTTGCAGCGGTGAGTGTATGGCCGTTGACGGATACGTTTCGGATCTTGAATACGTGGTTGATCTGGCGGCGGGGCACGGTGTCGCAGAGTTTGAATAGTTTTGTGCGGTTGCTGGAGGAGCGAGGTCTGAAGGCGTGACAGGTTCACTGTGGGAGCTGTCGAGCTTTAGCGAGGCTGCGATGACGTCGGCACTGTCGATATTGATGTCGCCTGACCCACCGCTATCGCGGCCTCGCTAAAGCTCGACGGCTCCCACATTGGATCTTTGTCAGCCGCCAAATTGCAGGGTGCCCATGGCCAGTTTGGCCATCAGTGCGGTGGCGCCCAGTTGTACCAGCCACAGGGCCAGGCCGCCGAGGAATACGCCCAGGGCGACTTGCAGTACCAGGCTTTTTTGGCGCTTGGCTTGAGGTGGGCGCGGGGTGAAGTGGTCCAGTTCGTCGCGGTCGGCACGCAGGTCCAGGTCGTCGTTTCTCATAGGGCTCTCACAGCAAAGGGGCAGTCGTGCAGTTAGTCTAGGGGCTTGAGGCGCGAAGCCGCGAGCTATTTGTAAGGTGGGGCGCGGGCCCTGATGTGGTTTTCAAAGAGAAGTAGATCGAATGTGGGAGCTCTCGAGCTTTAGCGAGGCAGCGATGGCGGCGGCACAGCCAGCATTGATGTTGCCTGACAGTGCGCCATCGCAGGCAAGCCAGCTCCCACATTTGCCGGTGGGCGTGGGTACGAAAAAGGGGAAGCCGTTTGGCTTCCCCTTTTTTTGCATCGCAGGCCGGGTTACAGCACCTGAACGATTGCCTTGGTCACGGCACCAATGTTCGCCTGGTTCAACGCGGCCACGCAGATGCGGCCGGTGTCGAGGGCGTAGATGCCGAATTCGCTGCGCAGGCGCGTCACTTGTTCAACGCTCAGGCCGGAGTAGGAGAACATCCCGCGCTGGCGACCGACGAAGCTGAAGTCGTGACCGGGCGCTGCCTTGGCCAGTTCGGCCACCATCTGCTCGCGCATGCCGCGAATGCGCAGGCGCATTTCGGCCAGTTCCGCTTCCCACTGGGCGCGCAGCTCAGGGTTGTTCAGCACCGCTGCCACAATCGCCGCGCCGTGGGTTGGCGGGTTGGAGTAGTTGGTGCGGATTACGCGTTTGACCTGGGACAGGATGCGCGCGCTTTCTTCCTTGGAGTCGGTGACGATGGACAGCGCACCCACGCGCTCGCCGTACAGCGAGAACGATTTGGAGAACGAGCTGGACACAAAGAAGGTCAGGCCCGATTCAGCGAACAGGCGCACGGCAGCGGCGTCTTCGTCGATGCCGTCGCCAAAGCCCTGGTAGGCCATGTCGAGGAACGGCACGAGGTTTTTCGCCTTGACCACATCCAGCACTTGTTGCCAGTCGGCTGGGCTCAGGTCGACGCCGGTCGGGTTGTGGCAGCAGGCGTGCAGCACAACGATGGACTGTGGCGGCAGGGCGTTGAGGTCTTCCAGCAGGCCAGCGCGGTTTACGTCGTGGGTGGCGGCGTCGTAGTAGCGATAGGTCTGTACCGGGAAACCGGCTTTTTCGAACAGCGCCTGGTGGTTTTCCCAGCTCGGGTCGCTGATGGCGACGACGGCGTTGGGCAGCAGTTGCTTGAGGAAGTCAGCGCCGATTTTCAGGGCGCCGGTGCCGCCTACCGCTTGGGCAGTGATGACACGGCCGGAACTGATCAGTGGCGATTGCGCACCAAACAGCAGCTTTTGCACGGCCTGGTCGTAGGCGACAATGCCGTCGATCGGCAAGTAGCCACGGGCCGCATGTTGCGCCACGCGAATGGCTTCCGCTTCGGCAACGGCACGCAAGAGTGGAATCTTCCCCTCTTCGTTGCAGTAAACGCCCACGCCAAGGTTGACCTTGGTGGTTCGGGTATCGGCGTTGAATGCTTCGTTGAGGCCCAGGATTGGATCGCGTGGTGCCATTTCGACAGCGGAGAACAGGCTCATTTTTGCGGCAGCTCTATAGAGAGTGGAGGGACGTGTAGCGCTCCAGCCGAATGCACTAGAGCGGTGCACAAACGGGGAGCTAGTATAGAGGCCATCACTGCTCGCGGCGACAGCCGAAACGGCTTTTCAGGCAAGTTTTTCGGTTTATTTGTCGACCGTTAGTCTTATTGCCACGTTGATCGCTTACGTCATGTAGGACGATTGCCTTGAAACCCGGCGCATTCGCCTCCACTTCTACAGCTATCATGGTTTTTTCCTGCAACCTGCACTGAATAGTCGCGGGTCGTGGTCTTTTTCGTCCCCGCAGGTTTTCCTGCTCGGGGTGACTTCAGAGGTACCTTATGTCGGATTTCCAGCTAGTCACCCGCTTTGAACCCGCCGGCGATCAACCAGAAGCCATCCGCCTGATGGTCGAAGGCATCGAGGCCGGCCTGGCGCACCAGACGTTGCTCGGGGTGACCGGCTCCGGCAAGACCTTCAGCATCGCCAACGTGATCGCCCAGGTGAACCGTCCCACGTTGGTGCTGGCGCCGAACAAGACGCTGGCCGCGCAGTTGTATGGCGAGTTCAAGGCGTTCTTCCCGAACAACGCGGTGGAGTATTTCGTTTCCTACTACGACTACTACCAGCCGGAAGCCTACGTGCCTTCGTCGGACACGTTTATCGAGAAAGATGCCTCGATCAACGACCATATTGAACAGATGCGGCTGTCGGCGACCAAGGCGCTGCTGGAGCGTAAAGACGCGATCATCGTCACCACGGTGTCGTGCATCTACGGCTTGGGCAGCCCGGAAACCTATCTGAAGATGGTGCTGCACGTTGATCGCGGCGACAAACTCGACCAGCGTGAACTGCTGCGCCGCCTGACCAGCCTGCAATACACCCGCAATGATCTGGACTTCGCCCGTGCGAGCTTCCGCGTGCGCGGCGATGTGATCGACATCTACCCGGCGGAATCCGACCTGGAAGCGATCCGCATCGAGCTGTTCGACGATGAAGTGGAGAGCCTGTCGGCCTTCGACCCGTTGACCGGCGAGGTGATCCGCAAGCTGCCGCGCTTCACCTTCTATCCGAAAAGCCACTATGTAACCCCGCGCGAAACCCTGATGGGCGCCATTGAGGGCATCAAGGCCGAGCTGGTGGAGCGCCTGGAGTACCTGCGCTCCAATAACAAGCTGGTGGAAGCCCAGCGGTTGGAGCAGCGCACGCGTTTCGACCTGGAGATGATCCTGGAGCTGGGCTATTGCAACGGCATCGAAAACTACTCGCGCTACCTCTCGGGTCGCGAATCGGGGCAGGCGCCGCCAACCCTGTTTGATTATTTGCCGGACGACGCCTTGCTGGTGATCGACGAATCCCACGTCAGCGTGCCGCAGGTGGGCGCGATGTACAAAGGTGACCGCTCGCGTAAAGAGACGCTGGTGGAATACGGTTTCCGCCTGCCGTCGGCGCTGGATAACCGGCCGATGCGCTTCGACGAGTTCGAGGGCATCAGCCCGCAGACGATTTTTGTCTCGGCCACCCCCGGTAACTACGAGGCTGAACATGCGGGGCGGGTGGTTGAGCAACTGGTGCGCCCGACGGGTCTTGTGGACCCGCAAATCGAAATTCGCCCGGCGCTGACTCAGGTCGACGACCTGCTGTCGGAGATCGGCAAACGCGTGGCGCTGGAGGAGCGGGTGCTGGTCACTACGCTGACCAAGCGCATGTCCGAAGACTTGACCGACTACCTGGCCGACCACGGTGTGCGGGTGCGCTATTTGCACTCCGACATCGACACCGTAGAGCGCGTGGAAATCATCCGCGACCTGCGCCTGGGCACTTTTGATGTGCTGGTGGGGATCAACCTGCTGCGCGAAGGTTTGGACATGCCGGAAGTGTCGCTGGTGGCGATCCTGGATGCCGACAAGGAAGGTTTCCTGCGTTCCGAGCGTTCGTTGATCCAGACCATTGGCCGTGCGGCGCGAAACCTCAATGGCCGGGCGATTCTGTATGCCGACCGGATCACCGGCTCCATGGAGCGGGCGATTGGTGAGACCGAACGTCGTCGTGACAAACAGATTGCGTTCAACCTGGAGAATGGGATTACGCCCAAGGGCGTGTTCAAGGATGTCGCCGACATTATGGAAGGCGCTACCGTGCCGGGTTCGCGCAGCAAGAAGCGCAAGGGCATGGCCAAGGCTGCCGAAGAGAACGCCAAGTACGAAGCCGAGTTGCGCTCGCCGAGTGAGATCACCAAGCGTATTCGTCAGTTGGAAGAGAAGATGTACCAACTGGCGCGGGATCTTGAGTTTGAAGCCGCGGCGCAAATGAGGGATGAAATTGGCAAGTTGCGCGAGCGGTTGTTGGCTGTTTGATTTGCGGTGACGGGTTTGGCCCCATCGCAGGCAAGCCAGCTCCCACAGTAGACCGAGTTGTTCAGGAGAACACCAATCAATGTGGGAGCTGGCTTGCCTGCGATGGCGGCACCTCGGTCTAATGAGATTCCCCCGCCTTGAGCCCCGCCGGCAAAGCCTTGGTCAACAATATCGCCACCATGCTGATCCCCAGCGCCAACCCCACAAAGTGAAACGCATCGTTGTAGGCCATGATCTGCGCTTGCTGATGGGCTATCTCACTCAATTTGCCGAGCGCGGCTGTCTCGTTGCCAAACTTCTCGGTCAACGTCGCCATCCGTTCGGCTACCTGCGGATTACTCGGCACAATCGCCTCGCGTAAATAATCGAAGTAAGTTTTGGTCCGCGCATCCAGCAACGTCGCCAGCAGCGCGATGCCGATTGCTCCACCCAAATTGCGCAAAATATTGAACAGGCTCGACGCCGACCCCGCGTCCTGCGGCAGGATATACGCCGTGGCAATCAGCGAAATCGTGACCATGATCAACGGCTGCCCCAACGCGCGGATGATCTGGATCCGGTTGAACTGGTCGCCGGCAAAGTCCGGGTTCAACACCCCCGACGAGAAACTCGCCAAACCAAACAGCCCGAAACCCAGGGTGCACAGCCACTTGGGTGATACGTACTTCATCAACTTGGGCACCAGCGGAATCAGGAACAGCTGCGGCACGCCCATCCACATGATCACTTCGCCGATTTGCAGGGCGTTGTAGTTCTGGATCTGCGCCAGGTACAGCGGCAGCAGGTAAATCGAGCCATACAACCCCACGCCCATTCCCAGGCTGGAGATGCTCGACAGCCCGAAATTGCGATTGCCGAGGATGCGCAGGTTGATCAGCGGGTTAGGCTTGGACACCTGCACGATCACAAAGGTGATCAGGCTCAATAGGGCGACAGTGCCCAAGCTGAGGATCAGGCTCGATTCCAGCCAGTCCTTGCGATGGCCTTCTTCCAGGAACACCTGCAAACATCCAAGGCCCACGGCCATGGTGGCGATGCCGAGGTAGTCGGTGCTTTTGAGCAGGTCCCAGTTGGAGTCCTTTTTCTCCAGGCCGTATAGCAGCCCGGCAATCATGATCAGGCCCGGCGGGATGTTGATGTAGAAAATGTATTCCCAGCCCCAGTTCTCCGTGAGCCAGCCGCCAATGGTCGGGCCGATGGAGGGCGCGAAGGTAGCGGTCATGGCGAACATGGCCATGCCTTTGGCGCGATGATGCTCGGGAAGTTTGATCAGCGTGAGGGTGAATGCCAGGGGGATCAGCGCGCCGCCAGTGAAGCCTTGCAGGGCGCGGAAGACGATCATGCTTTCCAGGCTCCATGCCATGGAACACATCAACGAGGCGACCAGGAAGCCTGCCGAAACCCACACCGCCAACCTGCGTGCCGACAGCAACTGCACCAGCCAGGCGGTGAGGGGGATCATGATGATTTCGGCCACAAGGTAGGAGGTGGAAATCCACGAGCCTTCTTCCAGGGTGGCCGACAGTGCGCCCTGGATGTCCTTGAGGGACGAGTTAGTGATCTGGATGTCGAGCACCGCCATGAAGGCGCCGAGCATCACGCTCATTACTGCAATCCAGTCGCGCCGGGTCGGTTCTCCGATGGGGCGCAGCAGTTGATCACCGGCCATCTTGCGAGTCTTTGATGTTCACTTTGACCGCCACCGACATGCCCGGACGGATTTTGCCTTTCAATGGATTGTCGGCGGAGAAGGTCAGTTTTACCGGAATCCGTTGTACGACTTTGGTGAAGTTGCCCGTGGCATTGTCTGGTGGCAACAGGCTGAACTGCGCGCCGGAGGCGGCGAACAGGCTGTCGACCCGGGCTTCGATCGGGGTGTCGCCGTAGGCATCGAAGGTCAGTTCGGCTTTTTGGCCGGGTTGCATGTGGCCGATCTGGGTTTCCTTGAAATTGGCCTGGATCCAGATGTCCTGGTCCGGGACGATCGACAGCAAGTAGGCGCCGGCCTGCACGTACTGGCCGTTGCGGGCGGCGCGCTGGCCGATCAGGCCGCTGATGGGCGCGTGGATTTCGCTGCGGGTCAGGTTCAGTTCGGCTTGGGCGAGGTCGGTCCTGGCGTTGGCGATCATCGCGTCGAGGCGCTTGATTTCGGCGTTCAGGGCGTTGACTTGCTGGCGCTGGCCCTGCAGGTCGGCCTGGGCCATGGTCACTTGGGAGCGGGCGATGTGGTTGTCGGCGTCCAGGGTGGTCACGCGTTCTTCCGAGACGTAGCCGGGTTTGCGCAGTGTTTGTGCGCGGGACAGGTCGATCTGGGAGCGGCCAAGGCTGGCCTGGCTGGAGGAGACCTTTGCTGCACTGGCGGCGATCAGGCTGGCTTGCTGGGTCAGCTTGCTCTGGGCCTGCACGCGTTCGGCTTCGCGCATGGCGAGGGCGGCGTTGGCGCGGTCGACGGCGAGGTGGAAGTCGTCGCCTTCGAGCTTGATCAGCAGTTGGCCTTTCTCTACGTGTTCGTTGTCGCCGACCATAACTTCGACGATGCGCGCACCCAGTTGGCTGGAGACGCGGGTGATCTCGCCCTGGACGTAGGCGTTGTCGGTGCTTTCGTAGAAACGGCCCTTGAAGAACCACTGGGCGAAGAAGCCCGCGGCGATCAGGATCACGATAAACAGGAAGATAAACAGGCGGCGTTTAAGTGGGGTGGGCATGGGGACAGTGTCTGTAACAAGAGGTAATGGAATATAGCCACCCAACGGTCTGGCATATAGCCATGTCCCGCCTGTAGACCGAACCTTGTCTTATATGCCCTTCGTCTGCCGCCGCGCGCTGGAGCCGGAGGGCTTGGGGCTGTTACCATTCGCCCCTTGTTTCATTTTCAGTTTTATCGCCAATTCGAGACCCGCCATGACCACCGTCCGCACGCGCATCGCGCCATCGCCTACTGGGGATCCCCACGTAGGTACTGCTTACATCGCCTTGTTCAATTACTGCTTTGCCAAGCAGCATGGCGGTGAATTCATCCTGCGGATCGAAGATACCGATCAACTGCGTTCGACCCGTGAGTCGGAACAGCAGATTTTCGATGCCCTGCGTTGGTTGGGCATTACCTGGGCTGAAGGTCCGGACGTTGGCGGCCCGCACGGCCCGTATCGCCAGAGCGAGCGCAGCGACATTTATAAGCAATACACCCAGCAGTTGGTCGACATGGGCCACGCCTTCCCGTGCTTCTGCACCGCCGAAGAACTGGACCAGATGCGCGCCGAGCAACAGGCCCGTGGCGAAACCCCGCGCTATGACGGCCGCGCGCTGCTGCTGTCGAAGGAAGAAGTTGCCCGACGCCTGGCCGCTGGCGAGCCGCATGTGATCCGCATGAAGGTGCCGAGCGAAGGCGTGTGCGTGGTGCCGGACATGTTGCGTGGCGACGTGGAGATCCCGTGGGACCGCATGGACATGCAAGTGCTGATGAAGACCGACGGCCTGCCGACGTACTTCCTGGCCAACGTGGTCGACGATCACCTGATGGGCATCACCCACGTATTGCGCGGTGAAGAGTGGTTGCCATCGGCGCCGAAGCTGATCCTGCTTTACGAGTACTTCGGCTGGGAACAACCGCAGTTGTGCTACATGCCGCTGTTGCGTAACCCGGACAAGAGCAAGCTGTCCAAGCGCAAGAACCCGACCTCGGTGACCTTCT
>Ga0247816_10000249_pt1 | contig 32933 bp, 22 predicted proteins | sample UWRJL209509C1_FD_179930 | JGI IMG/M metagenome (GOLD analysis project Ga0247816, IMG submission 179930) | Plant litter microbial communities from Arlington Agricultural Research Station in Wisconsin, United States - UWRJ-L209-509C-1 | ecosystem: Environmental > Terrestrial > Plant litter >...
AACAGATTTAATAGTTGCATTATAAGAATTGGTAAAGTCGGCCACTACAGCCGCTTCCGACTGGTCCAGTACATATCTATTCTCGATAGGGTTTAACGGGTGCAGCCCGTAAGGCAGGCCGGCAGTAACAGTGCCGATCAGATTGGCAGACCCTAAAGTCAGCACAAAATAATCCTGCGCAGTTGCTTTCCGCGGACCGGTTGCGGTCTGGATATACAAATCAGTTACCGTAGGGGCACTTGCCTGAACACCTCTAAGCAAAGACGCGTACGTAACGGTAGTGAAATATGCGGTTCCCAGGACATCCGGAATAGTGGCTACTATCCCGCCGGCACCGGTTTTCGTTAGCTCATTTACCATTGCAGTGTACTTAGTGGCAAACCTGCTTTTATCTGTAGGTGTATCTCCCCCACCGGTACTTGCGTAACCCAGGATATCGTTATTCCCTAACCACATACTAAAAAACGTAAACGGCTTGGCAGTAACAAAAGCCTGGTAGGAGGTTGTGTTTCCGGGAGAAGCCGCAGGCAGTAGGCGCTCAAAATAACCGTTCGCATTGCCATATCCGGGATTGTCCACATTATCAATCTTGATCCCGGGTACACCATAATTATTAAGATCGCCCGTATATTTGGTGTAAAGGGTAACTGCACCAACGCCGGGAAGTGTAATCTGGCCCCTAACCGCGGTTTTACCTGCTACCGTTTCAGTAACTGGAAGTCCGCTGGCACTAAAACTTTTAATCCTTAGGTAACCAGATCCATCTGGCTGGTCTGCATTGAAAAAAGGTGAAGTAAACGCACCTCCACCAGCAGCCTTCATCTGCCCGGCAATCATTTCCGGATACGAGTTCTGCTGCCCTTCCAGATACAGGCCACCATCTGCAAAACCCGATGTAAGCGAATTTCCAACAGCTATGTACCTGGTAAAATCTGCAGTTCCCTTTACGGGCACCACATCTTTAAATTCAGGTTTGCAGGAGGCCATTGAGACAACGGCGGCTACAAGGATACTTTTAAATATAAGTTCAGGCTTCATAATATGATCTATAAAATTAACTACCATTTGTAGGTTAGAGAGATTCCCGGAATATAGGCAAGCGTTTTGAATTCTCCGCTCAGATTTGTTTCAATATTGTTTTCACTCCTGTTTTTTACATTTTCATACAGGAAGGAGAAGTCCACTGCAAACCTTTCAGAAGCTTTGTATCCAATACCCGCACTCAACAACAGGCGGTCGGCATCAGGCACCTCCGGCGTCACATAACCTTTGCCCACCGGAGTAAACGCATAGCCTACACCCGCGCGCAAGACAAGTTTTGTGGTAGTTTGGTTTTGGAAACCCAGACGAAGCGCCGCGGCGTCATGGTAGTTTCTGGGCGATTTTGTGTCAGCAATCCTGCTGTTATTATCATAATCGAATGCCAGTTCCTTATATTTATTCCAATGTACCCAGTTGGCGTCAAATACAATAGTGGTCTTTTCCGAAGGATAAAACCCAAAACCAATGGTGGAGGTGGCAGGTAACGGAAGCGAAGCTGTGAACTTTGTTGGGAATGAGCTGATCAGTGCGTCGGGAACACTGAAAATGGCGTCCCCGTCTTTTACCCTTGCATTTACTTTTGAGCGATGGGTTACTCCAATTGAAACCCCCGAAATGGTCTCCACATAAATACCGGCATTCCATCCGAAATCATGCGTATCACCCTTCAGTTTCGCAGTAGCTGTTTCCCCGTTACTCAATGTTAATGGCACAGCCCTGCGCAGGTCTACTTTACCCTGCGAATAAACCAATCCTGCACCAATACCAATCTGGTCTGTAATTTTGTAACTTATGGTAGGCTGTACGTAAATGGCCTGAAGGTCGAGGGAGGTGACGGTATATTTACCCGTCCAGTTTTCCTGCCAGTGCATGGCACCACCAAATGGCGTATAGATACCTAAACCGAAACGCAGACGCCCGGCAGGCGATCCAAACACCGCATACCCCATCACAGGCGTAGCCAGTTTATCCTTATTGTGCTCCGTGATGTTTGATCCGGTTTCCCTGAAGGATGTTTTGAGAAATATCGGGCTGATACCTGCCTGCACACCATTTTGCTTAAGGAAGGATACTGCGCCGGGGTTAAAGAATACCGCAGCTTCATCTAAAGCAACACCTGTTCCGGCGCCACCCATCGCGATTTGCTTCTGCCCCTGTAGGTTAACCTGAAATGACTGGGAATAGCCAAAAATTGGCACCGCCAGCAAAATACTCAGTAAAATCTTTTTCATAAATATTTGGTTAGTTCTGTACTTTATGTTAGCCTGGTTAAATTAACAAATTCCCAAATTTTTACAATTAACAATCATGACAAAACAGCTGTCATTGGCATCATTAATTCTATGCAAGCATAACAATTAACGAGTTTAATCATTAAAAAGATTTTTTCCAAAAAAAAATATCTAAATTTTTTCTTTTTGAATTTCAGGGTTATCATTAAAAAGTAAAATCGCATACATATTAGCGATTAGAGGGATAACATATATACCTTTAGAACAAAGTAGAAACATTAAGGTTTTGAAAGTACATATAATATAAAACACGAAGCATGAGTTTATTAGACGCGCTGAATTGGCGATACGCAACTAAAAAAATGAGCGGTGAAAAAGTCCCGCAGGAACATGTCGATCAGATAATTGAAGCAGCCCGTCTGGCACCTACTTCTTCTGGCCTTCAGCCTTTCCGGATCATTGAAGTCACTGATCCGGAACTGAAAGAAAAAATCAAACCTGTGGCGTATGGCCAGGCCCAGATTACCGATGCCTCGCATTTGTTAATCTTCGCAGCATGGGATAAATACACAGAAGAAAGAATCAGGTCTGTATTCTCACACGCGAACCAGGAACGTGGTTTACCAGATGCCTCCCCTTCTGATTATGAAGTACAGTTAACCGGAAGCTTGTTATCAAAAACACCGGAAGAAAACTTTGCCCACACAGCCAGACAGGCCTATATCGGTTTTGGTGTAGCTATCGCCGAGGCTGCTTTATTAAAAGTAGACGCCACTCCAATGGAAGGCTTTAACAATGCCGAGCTGGATGAATTACTTGGCCTTAAAGAAAGAGGTTTACGCAGTGTGACCATCCTGGCCCTCGGGCACAGGGCCGAAAGTGGCGACTGGCTGGTAAACCTTAAAAAGGTTCGTACACCAGCCTCGCAGTTTTTAATAGAATTCAATTAGAATTTCCGCACCATTTAAAAAGGCTGTATCAAATATGATACGGCCTTTTGTGTTTATATACAAACCCATAACTTTCAGCCGTTCAACACTGCCAAGGTGCTTTACCACTTTTTAAATGTCAAAAAATGTTAAAGCTTTGGCAACATACCTAAGCACATAGGTTAATTCAATATATTAGCACATTAATCCAGTATTATCAGATATACATGAACTACTTAAAATTATCATTTGCATTATTTATACTTTGTTTTTCTGTTCACCTTAGTGCCTCGGCTCAACAGGACACTACCATTTTAAACAATATTCTAAATAAGTCAAAGATTATTGCTGACAGATACCCCACTGAGAAGGTTTATCTTCACTTTGACAAACCCTACTACAGTGTAGCAGATACGATCTTCTTCAAAGCTTACCTTACCTTTGAACAAAATGTGCCATCGCCGCTGAGCAAGGTAGTGTATGTAGATATTCTGAATAGCCAGGATTCGATTGTAAAATCCCTCAAGCTACCGGTAACCAATAGCGTTGCCTATGGCAGCCTTGACCTGGATATGATCAATTTTAAACAGGGCAACTATTATGTGAGGGCCTACACCGTATGGATGTTTAACTCAAGTCCTGAATACTTTTTCACTAAAACTATCCCTATCGGTGAGGCGATTGATAAAAAGCTGATCACCAACATCAATTATAACAATACCCAGACTGATAAGGGACAGACTATCGATGCAAAAATCCAGTTCAAAAATATGGATAAGATCCCTATCGCCGGCAAGCCCGTCACCTGGAACGTTACTTCAAATTATGAAGTGGTGAGTAAGGGGAAAGGGGTAACCGACCAGAATGGTATCGTACGCATTAATATTACCGGAAAGAAAAACGAACCCATCACACTGGGTAACCTGGTAACAGAACTCAATATGGGCAACCAGGAAACCCTCACGGCTTCGTTTGTTTTGAAACCAACGGCAGGGAACAATGATCTACAGTTTTTCCCTGAAGGCGGCGAACTGATCAAAGGTGTTCCTACACAAATTGCTTTTAAAGCTATCAGCCCAAAAGGTCTGGGTATTGATGTATCAGGTACAATTACTGATAACGAAGGCAACCAGATCACCACATTTAGTTCTGCGCATTTAGGTATGGGTTCTTTCTATCTCAACGCTGAAGGTACAAAAACCTATAAGGCGAATGTTACCTTCAAAGATGGATCAAAGAAGAGTTTCGACCTGCCTAAATCTATCGAGTCGGGAATTTCCATACAGGCCACAACAACCAATCCCGATCTTATCAATTTCAAAATCGTAGCCAATGACAGTTATTTCCAGCAGAACCAGGGAAAGAACATTTACATTGTAGCGCAGAATGGCGGCCGTATTTATTATGCAGCCCAATCCAAACTGTCTACACAGGTAACTGCTGCAAAAATACCTGCTGATAAGTTCCCTTCAGGCATCATACAAATGACATTGTTCGGTGCAGACGGACAGCCAATCAGCGAGCGACTGGTTTTTGTGCTGCATAAAAATGCGATGAACCTTACGCTGAAAACAGACCTTCCTGCATATAAACAGAGACAAAAAGTAAAAATGACCATCTCTGCTAAAGACTCTACGCAACGTTTGGTGGGTGATTTTTCCCTTAGCGTTACCGACTTCCAGAAAGTACCAGTGGACGAAAACTCTGAAACAACCATTCTCAGTTCTCTTTTGCTGACGTCCGACCTAAAAGGATTCATAGAACGTCCTAATTATTATTTTGTTAAACCAGACGAGAAAAAACGTCAGGAACTGGATGTACTGATGCTAACACAGGGTTACCGCCGCTTTTCATATAAGGAGATTCTAAACAATAGTTTCCCTGCCACTACCTATTTGCCTGAACAGGGCATCACTATCACAGGTACGCTGAGGGACAGAACGGGTATGCCGGTTAAAAAAGGTGCGTTACGCCTTACAAGTCCTGGAAGAACGCTTTCATCAGAAACGCTGACCACTAATCTGGGACTGTTTACCTTCCCAAACCTGGTTTTTGAAGACGGTGCCGAACTGCTCATCAACGCCAAGTACAATGCTGCCGGAAGTAATATGATGATCATGCTCGACAATCCGCCATTCCCTGAAGTGACGAGAAACCCTAACATGGGAACTGAACTGGTAAATATTGACAGTACCTTATCTTCTTATCTGGATAACAGCAAAAAGCAGTATAGTAACCTGCGCACATTGAAGGAAGTAAAGATTACCGGCGCAACAGTAAAAAAGCCAAGCCATGCCGATCACATGGCACTTACAGGATTAAGCATGATGGCCGACCATCAGATCGACGGTGAGCGTTTCAAAGATTGTAACGACTTATTGATGTGCCTGAAAACAATGGCGGTAGGGATGACTTTTGATATTGATAAATTCTACGTGAGCCGCAGTTATAACCAGGGCGACAGAACACCTGTGCAGATCTTTATTAACGGGAATGCAGTAGATGTTATATCGGTTGGCAGTGTAATGCCACAGGATGTAGAATCGGTTGAGATCTTTACTCAGGATCAGCTGGGACTTGTTTTTAAACAATACCAATGTAATGGTGTAATTGTCATTAACACCAAAAAGGTAGAGAAATCAAATATCAGCATTGCCGATCTGAAAAAAATGATGCCGCAAAGCAATATGCTCAAATTCACTCCAAAAGGATATACTAAAGCGAAGGAATTTTATTCTCCGAAATACCTCACCCAAACCAGTTCTTATACTGGTAACGATTTAAGGACAACCATTTACTGGAACCCTAAAATTGTAACCAATGCCACTGGTGACACTGTCCTTGAATTTTTCAATGCAGACGGAAAAGGAACTTACCGCGCCGTGATTGAGGGTGTGGATGTGAATGGAAACGTAGGCCGCTATGTTTACAAATACACGGTGAAGTAATAAGATCCGCAAAACTTAAAAAATATAAAGCCCTCCCTGAATTCATCTTCGGGGAGGGCTTTTTTAATGATTGATATTCTCGGTCATTGCGCGATAGTACCCTTTGTTAGCTTCAGTTACTATTATTTTTTACCTCATCAATGTTATTCGTTAACATCCAGATCGTATTTACATTTAAGGCCATCAACAGTCATAACTCCTTCAAATACCTCGTCGCGACTGTGGTCGTCCCCACAATTCCATAAAGAAAAGCCTTGTATATAGCGGTCCAGGTTTCTGTCAATTTTTAACCTCGCCCCCACCGGGACTTTCAAAACCAGTTCAATCTCCTGATCGCGCCAGCTGGCATTTTTCATCAGGTGTAACTCCGGACTAAACATCAATACGGAATCCCGCTGTTTAAAATCGTACCGGATATTTTTTGCATGGTACAGGGCTGTTTCAAAATTGATCCCTTTAGCACTATAGGCCTGCGTAAGCGAAGCCGCATTACCTTCACTTTTTTCTATCCTGACACTTACATTTCGTGGCATATTCATTGGACCGCGGTCATCATTTTGTATTACCCTGCCAATATATTCTGCTGAATTTAACTGATAGCGCAGGCTGTCCTCCTTGCTGAAAAAACGCGACTTATCCAGATTAAGCTTATATAAAGGAAGTGTTCTCACGGGAATATTCTGAACAAACTCCGCCTCTTCCCTAAATTCATTAGTGATTTTTGCCACATAAAAAATACCAACCGATAAACCGCAAAGCCAGATCAACAACATTGCGTAAGAAAAAGTCCTGTTTACCGTCTTACTGTTGAATGCTACGGTGATTGAAGAAAGTATCAAAGCCAGTAAGGGTACCGTAACCACTACCAATGCCGCAATCACAAAAGTGGTAAAGTAAGATTTATCCACAATATTTAAAGGAAAAACCCCACTTGCACCAGAATCCCACAGCCCCAGCAGTGCAGCTACTGAAATCAATGCCCCTACCAGCATCAGTGAACCTACCACAATAATTACTATAGCAATAAATTTAAAGATAGTTTTACCTGCGCCCTGCATAAATACGCCTAATACTTCAATAAATTCAGCAATAAAACTTCCAGAACGTTTTACTATTGGCCGCATTTCATCAGTGGCAGTCCTGAAATTGTCTTTTAAATTGGTTAACTCTTCTTCAAAATTTCGTTTAAAACCCTGGAGGTTCACAGTTTCCCCTCTCATTGACATCTTTTCTGAACGTGTACGTGCTTTAGGAATAGACACCCATAAAATCAGGTAAGCGATCAATCCAGATCCACCCAACAGTACCGATAAGACGGCTATAACCCTTATTATGCTTACATCCATCTTCAGGTAATAACTTAGCCCCGAGCACACCCCGGCAATCATAGCGTCATCCGTATCCCTGTAAATTTTCCCCCCTCCAAACAAGGCATAAGCGGCAGTATGATCAGCTGTATCTGCTTCTTCTTCCGCTCCGCTTTCAAAGTCCTTAACTGAACCCATCAATTCTATCACCACATGAACATCTGCGAGCTCTATTACCTGCTTCTGCTGCGCCTCCAGCATCTCGGCGAACATTTCAGCAATACGGTTCTCTATGTCGCTTACAATTTCAAAATCATCAGCGCTTTTACCAAAATGCTGTTTTACTTCTACCAGATAGGCAGTGAGCAATTCATAGGCATCTTCTTCGATGTGGATGATCGAATTTCCTATGTTTATATTTAAAGTTCTTTTCATTATTCCTTAGTTTTTTGTGAGCGGTTTAGCTTATTTGTTATCTATGCCCGAAGGCTAAGATTTCGTTCAGTTCTTTAATTAAGATTTGGTTCGGTTCTTTGATTTTGAAATTGCAAATGATAATTCCTGCCAGGTACCGTCCAGCTGCGACAACATCGATGTTCCGTCAGGCGTTAACATATAATATTTTCGGGGAGGACCGGATGTAGACTCTACCCAGTTGTAGCTGAGCAGTCCGTTATTCTTTAACCTGGTTAATAATGGGTAAAGGGTACCTTCCACCACCAGTAACTTTGCCGACTTTAATTCTGCAATAATATCAGAGGCATAAATCTCTCCCCTTGATATTATCAAAAGCACACAATATTCAAGTATGCCCTTTCGCATTTGTGTTTGCGTATTTTCTGCTATCATATTCCAAAGATATACGTTTCATATAGTATTATGCAATACATAGTACTGTAAGAATTGAATATATATTTCAACATACTGATTTATAGATAAATAATTTTAATATAGCCGCGCATTTTACACATATAAATTGCTTAATTTTATGACATGCGAGGAAGTTTCCAATAATATTATTCAAATACTACAATTCCAGTAGTATTTCCTGTTTACAATATTCTACTTTTGCAACTCTAAAAAAACGATGCTGAATGCTGAAAAAATCTATTGAGCTCATTAAACTTGAAGCTGCTGAAAACAACAGCAATTCATTAAAAAGAACCCTCGGCCCGCTAAACCTGATCCTAATTGGGGTGGGGCTAACGCTTGGCGCAGGATTATTTTCAATTACCGGACTTGCCGCAGCAAATTATGCGGGGCCGGCTGTTACGCTTTCTTTCATTATCGCGGCGCTGGGTTGTGGCTTTGCAGCCCTGTGTTATGCAGAGTTTGCATCAATGATTCCGGTTGCGGGCAGTGCCTATACCTATTCCTATGCTACCATGGGCGAGTTCTTTGCCTGGATTATTGGCTGGGACCTTGTACTTGAATATTCTGTCGGCTGCGCGACGGTAGCGATCAGCTGGTCGCAATATTTAACACGCTTCCTTTCATCCTTTCATATATACCTGCCCGCCCAGCTTACGCTCTCTCCATTCGAGACAGCAAAATTAAGTGACGGAACAATCGTACACGGGTGGATCAATGTACCGGGGGCATTGATTGTGGTATTGATGACCCTCATTGTTATCAGGGGAACAAGAGGGTCAGCCATTGTAAACGGTGTTATTGTATTTTTAAAAGTAGGTGTGGTACTGGTTTTTATCGCCCTTGGCTGGCAATATATCGATCCTGCAAATTACAAACCCTACATTCCGCAAAACACAGGAGAATTTGGTCATTTCGGCTGGAGCGGTGTGTTAAGGGGCGCTGCATTGGTGTTTTTTGTGTTTATTGGTTTTGATGCAGTAGCTGCTTCAGCGCAGGAAACCAAGAAACCCTCCCGCGACCTGCCTATAGGAATATTGGGCTCCCTTCTCGTATGTACCGTACTTTTTGGATTATTTGGACACGTTATGACCGGACTGGCAAACTATAAAGAATTTGCAGGCAGTGGTGCCCCTGTTGCGATCGCTATAGAGAAAACACCTTTTGCCTGGTTGAGCCAGGCCATTATACTTGCTATACTTATTGGCTATACTTCAGTAATCCTGATAGACCTGATGGCCCAATCGAGGATGTTTTACTCCATCAGCAGGGACGGCCTTTTACCAAAAGTGTTTTCAGATCTTCATCCTAAATACAAGACGCCTTATAAATCAAACATCATGCTTTGTATATTCATTGCCTTGTTTGCTGCATTTGTTCCAATTACAGTAGTGGGCGAAATGACAAGTATAGGCACCTTGCTTGCGTTCCTGATGGTTTGCGTGGGTATACTCATCCTCAGAAAAACAGATCCCACGGCAGAGCGACCGTTCAAAGTTCCGCTTGTACCACTAATTCCGATATTAGGAATTCTGACCTGCTTGGGCATGATGGTATTCATGCCCTGGGAAACCTGGTTAAGGCTTGTTGTATGGCTGGCCATTGGCCTGGTGATCTATTATTGTTATGGAAAAAAGAACAGTGTCCTGAGGAAATCGTTGCATAAATAGTACACTAATCAGGACAAATAGCGGTTGTAACATATTATAAATGAAGGTATTTATTAAAATAAAAAATCCTTTGTCAATTCAAAGAAAGAATTAGTAACATTTCAACAGCTATTAGAATTCTGGCTTGTGGTTTGTATTCATGACAACATACTGTTTACATTAAAACTATCTATCATGCTAGCGAAATTAAACCTATTATTCCCAGCTGTTGCAAGGCAAGAGCGCGTGACACAACAAAGAGCATTAACCCACAAACAATGGATTAACGCAGATAGAGTAGTTATGGCATTACTGTTCCTAAGCGTTATTGCAGGAGCAATCATCTTCTCCTGATAAATATAAGATCTTAAATAATATATTAATTTTTGAGCACCTGAACCAGGTGCTTTTTTTTTACAGCAACAATGTGTCTATCCTGTGTGCCTGAACACGTCCTTGCGAAGCAGCCCAGGAATAAATAGTATAATGACCATCCTGTGAAGCCACCATTGCCACCGCGTCATTCTGATCATGCACAAATTGTGCAGCAGACAAATGCCGTGTTCCGCCTACTTTTGCGGCATGCATACCAATTGCCCCGCCCCCGGCTATGGGTTCAACAAAAGAAATTTCTTCTATCAGGTCTTTACCTTTGGCACGTCCTATTTTGGCTCCGAAGGCCAGTAACTCAAACTCATCTGTAATTACCGTAGCGCCATCAACAGCTGTTAATCCTGCAAGGTGCTCAACTTCGCGTTTGAGCGCCGTTTGCCAAAAGATCTGGCTGGCCTCTTTGCGTTCCTGGCGCAGCAAATTTGATAATCCGCAAAACGCAGGCTGAATACCGTATTGGATAGGCTTGATGATAGACTGCAGCCAGTTTGTAGAACCATTGGGCACTACAAGCAAGGTTCCGCCCCGCTGGTGCGAGCGCATGGAAACCGCCAGCTGGATCAATACGTTAACCGTATCGTTCCAATAAGAAGGCGCGGTTAGATCCAATAAAGACAATAAAATAGGCGGCGAATCCGGCAGTCTGGCTGTATTCACATCTACAATCTTAATCTGATCGCCTTTTAGTACTGCAATATTAGTAAACTTACCAAAACCATATATCCTCCGGTGTTTGATGACTAATAAGGCCGGTTCCGAAACATCCAGCACAAAGCAGAAGTTGGGGATACTAGTAGTAGTGCCCCAGATATAAAGGTCCCCATCCTCCAACCAAATCCCTAAGTGGATTCCCGCCCGTTCTACTCCCGGTGCAATCTTTACCAGGGTTGTAGGGTTTAAAGGTAAACGCTGCCTGAACAGGAGCGGATTACCCGCTTGTGCAGGTGGCAAAAAGGCCAGTGATATTTTTGGCGAATGGCCTTCTTCCTTACGTATACTTGCCCAGAAAGCCGCATCAATTATCGTTTCGATAATAATTGCTGAAGGCAAGGGTGCGAGATCTTCCTCACCGCTTTCCTTTGCAGATTCAAGATGCCGGGCAAAAATAGCTTCAACCTTTGGAGCAACTATTCTCGCTGCCTGGTAAGTTGGGTTATAGGTCATGGTTTAAAGTTAAGATTTTTACGCCAATCTTCCATTTCTATCGCCGACAAAAAGCTCCAGGCCACAAAACGGCTTTGCTTTTGACCTTGAAACATGTCACAGGTCCGGACCACAGCGGCCCCGGCCCTGTCAATCGCTGCATAAACAGCAGGCAGGTGTGCACTTTTAGATACCAGGCTGGTAAACCAGCAGGATTGTGATCCAATTGCTGCACTTTCCCTCACCATATTCTTTATAAATTCTACTTCACCACCCCTGCACCATAATTCTGAATTTTGTCCGCCAAAGTTGAGCACTATTTCTTTTCCCTTTTGCTTACCCAGGTTCCTTACCTTACGTTGTGAGCCCCTACTCGCTTCTTCAGCAGAGGAATGAAACGGAGGGTTACATACTGTAACATCAAATTTTTCCCCGGGTTTAACTACCCCGATGAAGATATTTGCCGGATTATGCTGTAAACGAAAGGTTAAATCTTTTTGTAAAGACGGGTTCATGGCCGCTATATTAGTGGCAGCACTCACCGCTCTTTTATCAACATCCGTTCCTACAAACTGCCATCCGTACACCTGGTGGCCAATAATCGGGTAGATACAATTGGCACCAACTCCAATATCCAGCACCTTGATCCCATTTCCTTTAGGAATCACATCTTTATTCACTGAGGCCAGCAAATCCGCAACATAGTGTATGTAATCTGCCCTGCCTGGAATTGGAGGGCAAAGATAGTTCTCAGGAATATCCCAGCTGGATATACCATAAAAATGCGTAAGTAAGGCAAGGTTAAGGGTTTTTACAGCTGCGGGATTTGAAAAATCTACAGACTGGTCACCATAGGGATTGATGAATACAAATTGCTCAAGCTGCGGACAACTTTCAATTAATTTAGGGAAATCGTACCGTGACCGGTGCAGATTTCTGGGATGGAGTTCTTGTTTCTCAACAGACATATTTTAACGCTTACCCCCAAAGGTAAGCGTTAATTGATATAATTCAGCTTTGAGCCGTAATTGAATCAGGTATTACTGCGCAAGCAAGCCACCATCTGCAGCATAATACGTTGCAGTGACGAAAGATGCCTTATCAGAAACCAACCATGCAACCAATTCAGCGATTTCGGAAGATTCTCCCAAACGTCCTATCGGATGTTGCGCAACTAAACCTTCCATTTGTTCATCAGAAAGGTGTTTTACAAGCAAGGGCGTTTTGATATAACCCGGGCCAACAGAATTAATTCTTATTTTTTGGTCGGCATACTCCAGCGCAGCAGCTTTAGTTAAGCCTACAACACCATGTTTAGCAGCAACGTAGGCCGGAGAAAGTTTTGTTCCAACCTGACCTAAAACTGAAGCCATATTGACAATACTCCCGCCACCATTTGCTAAAATTGCAGGGATTTGATAACGCAAGCCATAAAATACACCAGATAAGTTGATAGCAATTACTTTATCCCAGGCATCAACAGGGTATTCACCAGTCACCTGGGCAGGACCACCAACACCTGCATTGTTTACAGCGATATCCATTTTACCAAAGTGGTTCACCGTTTCAGTTACCAATTTTTCATTCTCTTCCGGGCTCGAAGTATCAGCCTTGATGAAAAACGCCTCGCCTCCATTATTCTTTATCTGCTCTACTACTTTTTGACCACCCTCTTCATTTATATCTGACACGACTACTTTAGCACCTTCTTCGGCTAATTTAATCGCGATTGCTTCACCGATTCCTGAACTTGCACCTGTAACAATTGCTACCTTATTTTCTAAACTTTTCATCCTTCAATTTTAATGTTAAAACATGCAAATAACAGGATGCACATATAAAATGTTTGAACATACAGTCAGAATTTTGTATGTTCTCCTAAGCTATCGCCTTGCTGTTAAATCAGCTGGAGCTAAAATAAAAAAGCCGGCTAATCAAAAAGGCCGGCTTAATTTTATTAAAAATCAGGTTAATGGTTTACCCGGACAGGTTTATCTGTAGATACCTGCACGCGTTTCATACAATACAATCCAAAAAACAGGATGTAAGCGTAACATGCTACAGGTAAAAAGAATGAATTCTGAATTCCAATGGAGTCTGCCAGACCGCCCTGAACCAATGGCACCAATGCGCCACCTAAAATAGCCATTACCAAAAGGGACGATCCCTGACTAACATATTTACCCAAACCTGAAATGGCAAGGGTATAAATATTTGAAAACATAATAGAGTTAAAGAGTCCGATCCCTAAAATTGGATACAGGGCCATGCTTCCTTTACTGAAGACAGAGATCAGCAATAGTGCAATGTTCACTCCTGCAAAAAGAACCAGCGTACGGGCAGGCGCAGATTTCCCGATCACAAATGCAACAATATTCAGCACGATAAAGATGATAAAGAAGCTGGTCTGTGCGAAAGTAAGGTCCACAATACTAAATACAAGCAGATAAACCGCAGCAGCGGCGATAATCATATAAATCAGCTTTTTGGCCTGTGCAAGGCTACTCAAAGAAATAGCGCCAAGGAACCTGCCGATCATGGCACCGCCCCAATATAACGCGAGATAGTTTTTACTGACAATTTCAGGAAGGTTCATGATATCCTCCTGCGCCATAAAACTGATCAGCAAACTTCCAATACCTACTTCGGCACCAACATAACAGAAGATACCCAGGATCCCCATTTTTAATTGTGGAAATTTGAGTGCACCCAGGCCTCTTTCTTCCGACTCCTCAGAGCTAAAAGAAGGAAGTTTTACCTGACTAATGATGATTGCCAACGCGATCAAAATTCCTGCGAAGATCAGGTAAGGTATACGCGTAGAATCTGCTGTTATCTTTCCATCCTGCAAAAACAGTGTAAAAATAAGGTGACCGCCCAGAATAGGTGCAATAGTTGTCCCGAAAGAATTAAAGGCTTGTGTCAGGTTTAGCCGGCTCGAAGCACTTTCTTCAGGCCCCAGCAGGGTCACATATGCATTCGCCGTAATCTGAAGAATGGTAAAACCTAAGCCCAGCACAAAAAGTGCTGCAAGGAATACACCATACACAGACAAACTTGCCGCAGGATAAAAGAGACAGCAACCTACCGCCGAAAGCACAACACCAGCAATAATTCCCTTTTTATACCCTACTTTATTGATTGGGTCGCCCTGGTAATAAGAGATCAGGAAGTAGATCAGCGACCCTATAAAATATGCACCAAAAAAAGCAAACTGTACCAGCATTGACTGCAGGAAGGTTAAACTAAACAGTACTTTAAGATGTGGGATCAAAATATCGTTCATGCAGGTAATAAAACCCCACATAAAGAAAAGGAGTGTCATTGTAATAAGTGGGATAACTGAACTGTTTTTTTTAACGGGGGTACTGATTTCCATGTTTAATTATTGTATCTGGTTTAATTATGTTTATTCTTTGCTCGTCAACTAAGTGTATTAAGTACACAAATAAACTGTTTAGTACACGAATAATTGTGTTGATTAGGTAAAAAATTGATATTATAAAATATTAAATCAAATATTAGTTTTAATTTATACGTTTGAGATACTGATAAAAAGATATGCGAAGATTAATAAAAAGTTTTGGGTATGCATTGTCCGGAATCGCTTATACTGTAAAAACACAAATGAACTTCCAGATTCATATGGCTGCAATAGTGCTTGTCGCACTTGCAGGCTGGTATTTTCAGTTATCTTCAGGAGATTGGTTATGGATTATTCTGGCTATAGGCCTGGTGCTGGTAACCGAGTTGTTAAATACTGCAATAGAGCAGTTGGTTAACCTGGTATCCCCGGAATTTCATATCCTTGCCGGCCGGGTTAAAGATATTGCAGCGGGGGCTGTTCTGGTAGCAGCAATTGGCTCTGTGGTGATCGCCGCTATCATTTTTATCCCAAAATTAATCTGATCATGCTTCACAAAACACGGGGTATTGTTTTAAAGACTACTTTATATAGTGAAAGCAGTGTAGTCGTCCAGATTTTTACATCGAAGTTTGGTATACAGTCTTACCTGGTAAACGGGGTTAAGCGTCCCAAGGCAAAAATCAGAATGAATATGCTGCAGCCGCTCCACCTGGTAGATATGGTAGTTTACCATAAGGCCAATACGAGCATACAGCGAATTTCAGAACTCAGGCCTTCCCCTGTTTTTAAGAGTATTCCATATGATATCATTAAGAGTACTATCGTTCTGTTCCTGAACGAAGTACTTTATAAAAGCATTCGCCAGCAAAATGCTGATGAGAATATCTTTGATTATATCTTCAGTGCGGTTTGCTGGTTTGATGAGACAGAAAATGCCGGTGCCAATTTCCATCTTGCCTTTTTGCTAAAGTTATCACGGTTTTTAGGATTTGCCCCTAGCACACAAACAAAGAGTGATCAGAGTTACTTTGACCTGCAGGAAGGGGAATTCAAATCGCTACCGCCAATACACCCCTATTTTATCGAGAAAACGGCTGCAAGTCTTTTTATTACCTTATTTACTACACCATTTGAAAAATTAAATGAAATAAAAATAGACAATATAACGAGGAGGCTTATTCTGGATAAGATACTGGTATACTATACGTTACACACCGCGTCTTTTGGAGAAATAAAATCCCATCAGGTCCTGGAAGATGTCTTATCATAAAAATATTCAAAAAGTTTTGGAGATTTAATTTAGAGGTGTATATTTGCACTCCCAACAACGGGGAATGGCTTACTCAGCCAGCTTCATGCAAAAGAGTAGAACCAAGGGGAGATTAGCTCAGCTGGTTCAGAGCACCTGCCTTACAAGCAGGGGGTCACTGGTTCGAACCCAGTATCTCCCACCAAATAAGCCCTTCAGATTCCTTTGAGGGGTTTTTATTTGAAGAAACAGCAAACCAAGCTGATTACAAATGGTAAGAACCGAAGGGAGATTAGCTCAGCTGGTTCAGAGCACCTGCCTTACAAGCAGGGGGTCACTGGTTCGAACCCAGTATCTCCCACCAAAAAAAGCCTTTCAGTTCATACTGAGAGGCGTTTTTGTTTATATCCAGTCTTACCTATCTCCAGGCACCCAGGATTAACCCCATCACTGTCAGCGCTACAGTCATATATCCTGCATTGATCAGCATATACCGGGTTGATTTACGCTCAAACTGCCCATTGATAAAAATAGCCATGGCCACCCATCCAAATCCAGCCAGAAAGCCCGCAGTTGCACCCCACGCGGCATCTGTTTTTACATCGTTTAAAAACATAGCCAAATTAAAAGCCATTACGAAGGAAAACAGAAAAGTCAGTCCAAAGATTTTCCCCATATTGGAATTCTTCATTCCTTCTTCAGTAAAGCCGTTCTCTTTCATCCAGGCTTTTGCAAATAACAATGGAGAGTACCATAGTCCGCCAATAGCAAACCCGGCAATAGTAGCCGCGAAAACAGCAGCCCAGTTTAATGTAGAGATATTCATGATCAGTTCTATTTGGTAATTAAAGATAAATAGTTCTTAGCTATAATACTACCAAATAAAAAATGTTGCTTATGGCACATGTCTCATACTTAAAAAAAGTACAAGCCTTTTTCCGCAAAAAAAAATAATCACTATTTTTGAGAACAAATAGATGAGTATGCCAGCAATCAAAAAAATGAGTGTGAATGAAAAGCATTATCATGGCAATGGCATTGTTAGTAACAAAGTTAAAGACCATGGAAATGATCCGTTTATCATTAAAAAAGTACAAGATGCCAAAGCATTTTTATTAGAAAACGGATTAAACGGACTACCTGATTCAAAGAAATAAACGATTAACTATACCATACTATTAACCACTATTCCCTAGAGGCTTCTAAATATGCACACTTCCAGGAAGTTTTTATATACTTTTCAAAAATACAAGAGGCCGCCACAAACTAAATTGAGGCGGCCTTTCTAATCAACCAGAGTATTACTTCTTGTTCTTCACATATTTCTCCAACCAGGAATCCTGTTCCCAGAAAGTATGCATAACCGATTCACGGCTTCTGTAGCCATGAAATTCTTTAGGCAGCATCACCAGTCTTACCGTTCCGCCATGTCCTTTGATTGCACTGTACAACCTTTCACTTTGAATAGGAAAAGTACCTGAGTTATCGTCATCAATACCATGCGTCATCAGTAAGGGAGTTTTGATCTTGTCTGCATAATTGAAAGGAGACATTCTGTTGTATACATCCGGCACCTGCCAGAAAGTCCTTTCTTCTCCCTGAAAGCCAAAAGGTGTGAGCGTACGGTTATAGGCACCACTACGCGCAATACCAGCAGCAAACAATTTAGTGTGTGCCAGTAAATTGGCCGTCATAAATGCTCCGTATGAATGTCCGCCTACTGCAATCCTGTTCCTGTCAGCCACACCCATGTTCACCACATAGTTGATCAGCGACTGTGCATTATCTTCTATTTGCTCCAGGAAAGTATCGTTAGGCTCGTTCTTACCTTCACCAACAATAGGCATATCTGCATTGTCCAATATGGCGTATCCTCTGGTCACCCAGTATACCGGAGAGCGGAATGCCAGCCTGGTATAACGATATGGCGATCCTTTTACTTCACCTGCAGCACTTAGGCTCTTAAATTCTCTTGGATAAGCCCAAATCAGCACAGGTAACGGTCCATCCTCCTTTTTATAACCTTTAGGCAGGTATAACGTTGCAGAAAGCTTGATGCCATCTTTGCGGGGATAGGATAACAACGTTTTTTGCACACCTTTTAAAGATGGATAAGGATCAGCAAAAGCGGTTATCTTTTTTTCACCGCGGTTTTTCAGGGTTATTGCATAAAAATTAGGTGTCTCATCTGCAGATTCCCTCGATATGTACACCATACCCGTGTTGTTGAAGAACACTGGTTCTTCGTAAAAAGGCGCTTTCGATTTAAATAAGGTGTCTTGTTTATTGGTAAGCAGGTTCCACTTCAAAACAAATGGCCTGTCGCCAAGGCGGCTAGCCCCTGTACCCGTTGTAAAAACTACAGGCTGGTCGCCCTTGTCAAACAGCAACACATTTTTTGCATGGACAAAGCGGCCAGGATCAACATAGGCATTTTCAGATGAGGTGCTTGGCAAAGCTTTAACTACGGCACCTGTTTCCGGGTTAATGACAGTCATTTTAGATGTGCGTTCTTTTCGCGAACGCTCTCTTACTACAGCGTATTTTGCGTTACCCCACTCTACACCACCATATCTTGAGACTACTGCAAATAACTTTTGTGGTGTAGCGTTAAAAGGTGCTTTTAAGGCAAACAAGGCATCATGGAAAGGCGTGTTGTTTTTTGGATTTCCCTCATCCTGTGCTTCGGCCCATACTAAGGTTTCAGGGGCATCTCCCCTCCATTCGTAGGCACGCGGACCAGTTGCTACCACATCAAATCCTGTTGGCAATTTATCCGCCAGCGGGGCTTTGTACAATTCTTTAACCAGCTTACCGGTTGCATCTAAGACATCCGTGTTCAGCGGAAAATAATTGATAGGTACCAGGTACGAATAAGGCTTCTGCACAGTTTGCACCATCAGGTATTTACCATTTGGGGAGTAGGCAACCTTACTGTATATTTTCGGCCCGCCGATATTAACAGCTATTCCGCTCAGGTCTACAGATTTGAGCTGAGAAGTAAGGAAATAATCCATTAAACTTTCATCATAAGGGTTTTCCAGCAAATACTGATATGTTCTGGAAGGAGTAACTACACCCAAATTTTGCTGTACTACGGGACCTGTCGGTACAATACTTTCAACTGGTTGTGTTCCACGCGAAGGATCTATAAACTGGGCGAGGATGTGTTTTCCATCAGGGTTCCACTGTAAAGTTACACCAAAGGCATCATTTAAAAATTCAGTCGACAACTTGGTAGCCTTGAAAGTTTTGGTATCCGCCACCCATAGCTCTACACCTTTAAAATCATTATTACTGAAAGCAAAGTACTTTCCATCCGGGCTCCATGATATGTTTGATATCCTGTAGTTTTCAGGCAGACCATCCAATTTAGATTCTTTTCCGGTTTTTACGTCTTTGACCAGTATACTTTCAAAAACACCAGATAATTCAGATTCCGTTGAATTATTTGCCGGGTTAATTTTAATCCCGGCCACGCCTATTACCGGTTGTGCAACATGTTCCATTGAGGCATATCCCGGTGCCTTTAATATCAGCATCAGGCTACCGTCTTTACTAAATTCAGCGCTTGGGTTTGATGGCGCATCCACCAGGTCAACAATACTTTGCGGTGGCAGCTGGTACTTTAAACTTTCCTGCGCATAAACAGAAAATGTGGTTCCAACTGTTAAAATCAGGCCTATTATTTTTGTCTTCATATCACTTATTTAACTTTTTTTTTCACCCAATCGGGCAGTTATGAGTTCTGGTAATTTAATTATTTTCCATTAACCGGTTTAGAATTAATTCATTGCTTGGTATTGGGAAAATGTAATTTTGGGCAGTCGGTGCTGCAGCAGGTACCGAATGTGCTGGTTTCGCCGGAATTTCCAAACCTAAACGCATGATATCAGCATTGCGGATACCTTCGCCCAAAAACTCTATACGTCTTTCTTTCAGGATAGCATCTACAAATGTTGCATTACTTGCAAAGCTGCCTGCAGTATAAGTAGTGGTTTTATCCGAACGGCTCCTCACAGCGGCTAAGAGGGAAAGTGCGCGACTGTTCACTCCTGCCGTAGTTTTGGCGAGTGCTTCTGATAGGTTTAGCATCACTTCTGAATAACGGATCACAGGTGCGTTATCCAGATATGGCGAGGCTTGCTTATATTTTGTCAACCATAATTTGCCGGTTCTTGTTCCCTTTAATATAAAGCTTCTGCGTTCATCTGCTGCTGTCCAGGTCGGGTCTGCAGGAAGCCCATCCGGGTTCAGGTTGAAATTTGCCGCACCATTACTGGTAGCCGAACCCCCGTCACCAGTTCCCGGCAAATAATATCCTCCTAAAGAAGTACCAGGCACATCGTTACTTGTAAAAGGCATTGAGAAAATAGATTCAGTAGTAGTGTATGGCGTATTAAACACCGCCGAAATACTTGCATTTAAACCATTGGCTACCCCGGTTGCCGACACAAAAGGAGCTGCTACCGGAACAATTTTATTGGCCTCAGTAATCACATTCTGATAGTCCTGCATGCTTAGGTACACCCTGGTTTTTAATGCTATGGCGGTATTTTTATGTGCCCTTGTCGTATTAAGAACCGCAGTGCTGTAGTTAGCAGGCAAATTTTGTTCAGCAAAATTCAGGTCGATCAAAATCTGGTCGTATGTTTCTTTTACAGTACTTCTTTTTAAATCGTAATTGCCACTGTTATTATTGGCAGTCAATCTCAACGGCAATCCTGGTCTTGAGCCGGCACCATTAAGGTAAGGCTGGGCATATAACTGCAGCAAATAATAATAACTGAGCGCCCGCACCAACCTGGCTTCTGCAATATAATTTTTGGCAATGGCCTCTCCTACCACCGCGGTTCCTTGTTTATCCATACCATCCATAAAAACATTGGCGGCATTTATAGCCTGGTAGCCATCTTCCCAAATGTCCTGTACATCGCCGGTGGTGGTGGCAGTTAACAACTGATAGGTAGTGGCACCGGCCGCTGCGTTCAAGTTGGTTGATATAAAATCGCCCGCACGCACGTCACTTGCAATCAGATAGAATGAACCTAAAAAACCATTTGCCTTCAGCCTGAAATAGATCCCATTTACCTGGGCCTTGATGCGGTCGGCCGTAGAAAAGGCATCAACATCTGTAATTAAGGTGGTGGCCTGAGGGTTGAGGTATTGGTTCTTTTTACATGAAGACAACAGCGTTAAGCCAGTCCCTAAAATAAGTACCATTTGAAAACTGTATCTATATATTATCGATCTTTTTATCATGATCTTTATAATTAATAATGTTAAAAAATATATTTATACACGCTTAAAAGCCAAAGTTTAAACCAATCACAATTGCCCTTGCATTTGGCGACTGGTTCTTATCTATCCCCTGAGAGATCGCTGTATTTGCATTCGTGGTCACTTCGGGATCAATTCCAGAATACTTAGTCAGTAAAGCAAGGTTTTGTCCGCTCACAAATACTTTAGTGTTGGTTAACTTGAATTTGCTGATAAAGCTTGTTGGTAAAATATAAGATAACATTGCGCTTTTCAGGCGTAGAAAATCAGTTGAACTTACGTTGATGTCCAGGGGCATTGTGTTTCCGTTAGAAACGTTATCACCATTTACTACCCTTGCAATGTCTGTTTGCTGACCTGGGGTCTGCCACCTGCGCAGCATATCTGTTGAGTTGTTCCAGAAACGGTTATCCCTCAATGAAGCCTGGGTACCATTGATCATATTGCCACCCAATTGATAAGTTAACAGCACATTAAGTTCGAAACCTTTATAATTAAATACATTCGATAATCCTCCGAATAGCTTTGGTGCCGATTGTTTATAAATTACCGCATCTGAAGACGGTGTAATAGCAGGCGCCTGTGTATTATCTTCATAAGACCATTGGTAACGCGATGGAGATGTAGCAGTAACTACATGCTGATACAACACCTTTCTTCCTGCCTGGTTTAGAAATATTCTTCTGCCTGTTTGCTCATCAACCCCACCTGTACGCACTGCATAAATCATCCCCGCAGAATAACCAGGCAAGGTAATGGTAAGGGCATCGCCACCACCGCTAATCAGGCTTGGTACCCCGGCAGCCAGCTCAGTTACCCTGTTTTTATTTGCCGTAATATTGAATGAAGTATTCCAGCTAAAATTATCCTTCCTTATTGGCGAGCCGCTTAGTGAGAATTCATAGCCCTGGTTATACATTTTACCAACATTCTGCAAAATTGTATTGTTGGTTTCGTTTGGAATACCTACTGACGGAGGAAGCGGAACGCCAAATATCAATCCATCTATATTATTCCTGTAATAGGCCACTTCTCCAACCAGTTTGTTGCCAAACAAGCCAAAGTTTACGCCTACATCAGTTTTTTTACTGGTCTCCCATTGCAAATCTGAGTTTCCTGTAGCAGAATAGATCAGACCGGATTGTCCTCCATACAATGCGGCCGAATATGTATTGATGGCACCAAAATCTGTCAGGCCTCCAATATTCCCTACTTTACCATAACTTCCGCGCAGTTTGAATGAGCTAACGACATCTCCTATCCCATTTTTGGCCCAAAACCCTTCTTTCGCCAGGTCCCATCCGGCAGACAAGCCCCAGAAAGTTCCTTTTTTATTGTTTGCGCCAAGGGCAGAATACTGATCTTCCCTGTAATTACCGGTCAAAAAGTATTTTTGCTTATAGTTATATTGTAAACGGGTAAATAAAGAGAAGAGGTAGTTATTAAAAACATTGTTGGCAGTACTGTTGAGTACCACATTTTGCCACCCACCCTGAGGATTGGTATATAACGGGTCGGTTTGTCCGGTAACCCTTACACCAAACTGGTTTCCGTCGGTCTTTTGCTCCTCTTCACCAATTAAGAGGTTCAATGTGTGGTCGCCTATTGTTTTATCGGCCGAAATAGTATTTGTCCATACCCATCGTTCCCTGCGCGTCTGTACACTTGTACTGCTGCCGTTTGTAGATATAGCTTCTCCTGTTAACGGACTGAAATAATTCTCGAACGTTACATACCTGTTATCTATTCCATAAATAGATTTAGCAGATAACCATGGCAAAGGATTGATCTGGAAGTATGCGTTGGATTGAATATTGTTTACCCTATTATTTGAATAATTTTTACTCATAGAAAGCACCGGATTATAAAATCCAAACCTGGTTTGACCGGATAGGTGGCTTTCATTGTCCTGCATACCTAAAAACCCCGCTGAAGTGGAATTGAATGAGCCGTCTTTGTTATAAGGAGCAGCAATTGGTGCACTAATTAATGCCAGCCTGGACATCCCGCCGGATGCGGAAGAGTTTCCACGCGATCCGTTAGACATAGCAGAAGCATTCAGCTCATTGTTATAATTAATCTTTGCGCCAATACTTAGCCATGAAGTGGTTTTGTTATCGATATTGAACAATGCAGATTTACGGTTGAAATCCGTTTTCCTGAATATACCGTCCTGCTTGGTATAACCCACCGATCCGTAATATTTCGTGGATTCGGTTGCCCCTGATATATTCACATTGTTTATAGTTGAGATACCGGTTCTATAGATATAGTCATACCAGCGCGTGTCTATGTTATTACCGTTTGCATCTAAAGAATAACCATAATAATTGGTGGTAGCGTTGTATGTGCCTTCATTTACCAATCCTTCATTTTTAATCTCGATATACTGAGCTGCATTCAATAATTTAGGCAAATTGGCGGCCGAATTAAAACCAAGGGTGCTGGAGAAATTGACTTTCGCCTTACCCAGTTTCCCCTTTTTTGTGGTTACAAATACTACCCCATTAGCAGCCCGGCTACCATAAATACTGGTGGCGGCGGCATCCTTAGCAATATCGATACTTTCAATATCAGCCGGATTAATAGAAGAAAGAGGATTATTTGAGGCATTGCCGATGGTCGCTTCATCTTCTCCGGTAAAACTCGGGATACCATCTATGACGATAAGCGGGTATGAACTTAAAGACAATGAGTTTGTACCGCGGATGCGAAATACAGGAGGTTCATTTAAATTACCTGAGTTTGCTACAATGTTAACCCCTGCGGCACGCCCGCCCAGGGCACCCTCAAAACTTGTAACAGGTTGCTCGGTAATCGCACTTCCCTTTACGCTGGAAATGCTTCCGGTAACTTCCGACCGCTTTTGGGTACCATATCCAATTACGGTAACTTCATTCAAATCGGATCCATTTGGTACCATGGCTATCCTCAGATTTGCAGATGCCTTAACTTCTTTTGGTTCATAACCCAAAAAAGTGATAACTAAAGTAGCTTCTGATTCTACTCCTGTAATAGAGAAATTTCCATTTACATCTGACATTGTTCCTCTTCCAGTGTTTTTAACTTTGATGGAAGCGCCCGGAAGGGGAAGGCCTTTTTCGTCAACAACCTTACCTCTTATATCAATTGGAGGTATGGTGTTATTCCCCGTGCTTGCCAGGGATAACATCCCATATAAGATCCCGCCGGCGTGTTTTTTACCGGGGAATGGTTTATGGAAAGGAACTTTTCCGTCTGCAAGTTTGAGGCCGTTGGCATGGCTTTCGGCACCAGACTGCAAAAGATGAACACTCAATAAGAGTAAAAATGTTTTTTTTGGAAATTTAAGGTTTAAAGCAGATGTCCCGTTCTTAGATTTGAAACGGCAGTACATCCCCTTATAGGGTAAGTTTAAATTCATAATTTAATGTGGTTCGGTTAAATTAGACTGTAACTGTTGTGGCTTAGGTGATTGTGACAGATTACGTGAATCGTCGCTGCGGTTTTTCAGTACGAATGATTACATAGGCGTATTTTTTTGAGTTTATAACTAATAATTCAGCAATTACTGGAACGTAAAACGATAATTCGATTTACGAAGCTTAAATTATGGCTATTAAACTCAGAATAATCATAAAAACTTAGTTACAATATAATTTTTATGATATATTTCAGCCATAAAGAACACATATAGACATTATTGATAGAAATTACGCTAGATATTTTGCCGTAAATCAAAAAACACACTTCAATATTCGGAAATGAACTAAAAAGCATGGAGTAAAAAAGGCCGGACATTCAACAAAACACATTAATATCAAAATTTAACAATACATTATTGCTTAGCAGCAAAAAACTAGGTCTACATAAGCCAAAATACATCCACAAAATATCAGAATACAAAAAAAGCCCTGGGAGTTTGAAACTCTCAGGGCTTTTAAACTGATATGAAACCAGCTATGATTCTTATCAGAATGGCTCCAGGATTAATTAACGTCCCAGAATAATTTAGTAGTTACTAAATCTCCGCCGATTGCCGCAGCAGCAGCAGATCTTGCAGCACCATTCAATGTTTGTTCGTTGATTGGGTAAATCAAACGTACCGGGATACTTAAACCAGCCGGAACACTTTGTCCTGCAGGAGCAGTAGCAGCACTTGGAGGTGAAAGTTTAGGGAAATCTAAACGTCTCCATTCAGTCCAGCTTTCGTAACCCCTGTTATATAATGCAATCCATTTCTGAACACCAATTGATTCTTTGTAGTTAGTTGATGAACTAGTGTAAGCAACATCAGGACGTGCAAGATAAACATCTGCCTGAGCTGTTGTACCACCCCAATAAACGATTGATGCTGTTACCGCATTTTTGTAATGTTGTTCTGCAGTTCCAGGAACAGCGAAACCTCTCGCACTGGCTTCAGCCAAAGCAAATTCAGTTTCCGGATAGTCTAACAATAAGGCTTCAAAATCATAAGCAGAGATTCTTGCTGCCATTGTTGAGAAGTTTGCATAAGAGTTAGTGAATCCAACATAACCACCGATGTATGTACCATTTACCTGAGTAAAAAATCCTGCGCGGCGTGGATCTGACAACGCATTCATTTTGTCTACTAATGTTGAAGCAGCAATATAGTCTGTTCTGGTTGTTAAACCTTTGTTGGCATTGGTTGAAATAGGGTTGTTGTTAGGTGGCGAAAGTGTGTATGGGAAACGTGCATTATCCGCGGCGCTTGTAAACACTTTAGTAGCCGCTGCTTCAACAACAGTTTTTGCTTTTGCAGCATCTTTATCCGCAAGGACAAGACCTAATCTCAATTTCAAAGAGTTACCAAATTTAACCCATGAAGCAATGTTCGAGCTATATAATAAATCTGCAGTACCAAAACCTGTAGCAGCTGGTTTAAATCCTGCCAGGGCAGCATCTAAACGTACAAGCAGGTCGCTGTAAATAGTTGCAGCATCGTCATATTTTGGCTGAACATTAGTAATGTTCATTGCTTCAGAGTAAGGGATGTTACCAAAAGTGTTAACCAGGGTTGACCAGGCTAATACTTCCATTACACCAATCTGTGCAAGCTCATTTGATTTTACATCAGCATTGATTAAAGGATCAGCATTGATGATCCTTTTAGATTCAACTAAGTCACTTAATACATCTTTGTAAATAGCCGACCAGAATGCCTGTGGCAATGGTCTTGCTGTTAAGTTATATCTAGGCTCATCAAGATATTCTGTAGTAGTCCATTGCTGAACATAAAAACGGAATACATTCGTGTTTACACTAGGACTGGTCATTACATCTGCAAAACTTTTTTGGGCAGCTGTAAACAATGTTGCAGCCGGTACTACAGTTGCCTTTTTCTGGTCAACGTTGTATTCATCCAGGTTCTTGGCACAAGAGCTAAGAAATACTGCTGCAACTAAAATGGTATATAATTTTTTCATGATTTGGCTTATAATCTTAATTTAACATTAAATCCTACAGTTCTCACAGCTGGATAAGATCCACTCTGGTATCCTTGTACGTTACCAGAACCCAGTCCATCTTCAGGATCTGCAAACGGAACATTTTTGTGGATAATCCAAAGGTTACGTCCTAATAGGGAAACATCAATTCCTTTGAATGCGCGTAATTTACTTACAATTTTTTGTGGAAGAGTGTAAGTTAAAGATACTTCTCTCAATTTCACATAACCAGCATCATAAATAGTTGATGCACGTGGAGGGTTGTTAGGGTATCCGTAAGCAGAACTTCCAGAGCTTGAAACGTCAATACGTTTTGTGTTAGGCGTTCCGTCAGCCAATACACCTGGAAGAATAATACCACCACCAGTTGCAAGTGAATTCCTTACCGGGTTACCAAGATCGTTGGTACCTGCAGTATTTGGATATAAACCTGTTCCCTGACCGTACCATTGATCTAACGACCAAAGGTCACCACCTTTACGGATATCAACAAGGAAGTTCAAGGCTACGCTTTTGTATTTGAATGTGTTACCGATACCGCCCATCCAGTCTGCATTGGGATCACCAATGATTTCAGCTGAACTTGGAGTTGCCGCATAGTAACCACTTGCATTTACTACTTTCTGGCCATTATTGTAAACAAAGTTTGTACCTCTGATTACACCGTATGGCTCACCAACAGCAGCGTTATAGGTAACACCACCTGATAATGACAATGCGTTTAATTCTACGTTGCTTACACCTGAATAAAGTGAAAGTACTTTACTTTTGTTACGCGACCAGTTCAGGTTCATTGTCCATGAGAAATCCCTTGTTTTTACAGGAATAAGGAAAGCAGATACCTCAACACCTTTGTTTTGAACTTCACCTGCATTCACATATAATTTCAGGTAACCAGTAGCTGTAGTAACAGGAACTGCAGTGATCTGATCAATTGTATTTGTTTTATAAAGCGTAACATCAAAACCAAAACGGCTGTTCATGAAAGCTGTTTCCAAACCAGCTTCATAACTTTTAGTACGCTCTGGTTTAAGTAAATTGTTGTTTTTAATGTCAGAGATAGAGAACATTGGGATAGAACCAAATGCTGTTGGTTTAGCATAAGTATCAAATACACTTAATGGTGGCGCATCGTTACCAACTTCAGCATAGTTTAACCTTACTTTACCATATGATAACCATTTAAGGTCTTTCAATACGTTTGAGAATACAAAACTTCCCGCAACTGAAGGATACCAGAAAGTATTTTTATCAGTTGGAAGTGTAGTAGACTGATCACGTCTGATGGTAGCATCTAAGAATACAAGGTCTTTGTATCCAAAAGTAGTACTGGCAAAATAACCGTCAACAGCTCTTCTTTCATACAATTCAACTGGTGCCTCAATAGGGCTTACCGAGTTAGACAATGAATACAATCCAGGAACTACAAGTCCGCCGTTTGTTTTAGCATTGATGTTAGTTAATCTGCTACGACGTAAGTTTGAACCCAACAATCCTTTGAAAGAGATGTCTTTCGTGATGTTTTTGTCAAAGTTCAGCAACAGGTCAAAGTTTGTTTCTGCAAATGTTCCGTTAGTACGGGCATAAGAAGGAAGCGCAGTACTACCAATTGCAATACGTTCTTCCTGAAGGTCCGAAGTACCATCATAAGATACACGGCCAACTACATTAAACCAGTCGTTTACCTTGTATGTTGCAGCTGTGTTACCAAAAAAGTGGTCCCTTGTATCATTTGCAACGTTTTGGTAACGGTTGAAATAAGGGTTATCTGCATAGATAGGTTTAGTACCTGTTGCATCTCCCCAGTTCCAGCTCACGTTTTTCTGGTATCTGTTGTAAGCTTCTTCAAGCTCAGCGATATCAGCACCAACATTCCACCATTGACGGAAACCTTGATTCGGGTTTAATCCGCTGTATCCTGTACCATAACGGCCTAAACCGTCAATTTTCGAATAGTTTGCAGAAGCAGAAACTGTTAAGTTTTTGGCAACCTCATAAGAACCGCCAAAGTTGAACAGGTTTTTAGTGATCTTACTGTTTGGAAGCACACCTTTTTCATCGTTACGCGTGTAACCGATTTTGAAAGTGCCTTTTTCACCACCGCCGTCAATGCTGATACTTTGATTAGAAGTTACTGCAGTTTGATAAAACGTTTCAGGGCCATTAGCCGCTGCAACCCATGGGGTAGCTTTTTGATAGTTTGCCGAATAAGGATCCAAAGATGACCATTGGTAGATCAACAGGCTTGGATCAAATTTAGGACCGTAAGAAGCATCTGAACTAAACTGAGGAGTCATTACTTTACCTTGTCCAAATACATCCCTGTACCAGAATCCTGCTGTAGGTACTGTATTTCCAACTCCGTCAGTAGCTGGTGTAGAGTAACCCTGACCGTATTCTTTTTGGTAAGTAGGGAAAGTAGATTTATCGATTTTGCCAAACGTCACACCGCTGTTTACGGTAATGTTTGTAGAATTTTTAGCTCCTTTTTTGGTAGTAATGATAATTACACCGTTAGCAGCTCTTGATCCGTAAAGCGCTGTTGCAGCCGCACCTTTCAGCACAGTCATTGACGCTACGTCATCAGGGTTGATATCCGAAGCAGCATTACCATAGTCATACCCAGCACGGCCTGTTTGTTGGTTTGAAGTGTTCGCACTTGCGTTACTTACAGGAACACCATCGATAACAAATAAAGCCTGGTTATTACCACTGATAGATTTTGCACCACGGATTACCACGTTTGTAGATCCACCCATGGCATTGCTACGTTTGATATCCAAACCTGCAACTTTACCACCCAATGAATTTACAAGGTTGATATCTCTTGTTCTGGTAATATCTTCCGCTTTCAATTCCTGAGCAGCAAATGGAAGCTCGTTCTTTTTTCTCGAAATACCCAAAGCTGTTACTACAACTGCATCCAGTTGTTGTGCGTCTTCAGCTAAAGCTACATTGATAACATTTGAAGCCGGGATACTTACTGATTGCATTACATAGCCGATGTAAGAAATGTCAACAGCTGTAGCTCCCTGAGGTACTGAAAGAGAGAATTTTCCGCTGGCGTTGGTGAGCCCACCTTGTTTTGCGCCTTTAACACGAATAGTAACACCTGGTAACGGAAGTCCGTCACTTTTGGAGGTTACTGTACCGGTAACTGTTTTGTCTTGTGCATTCACCTGTATGGCGAATAACAAAAAAACAAAACAAATTAGTAGTTGTTTTTTCATAAAAATTTAGGTTTTAATAGTAATAGTCTGGCCAAGATAAATGATTTTTATATATACATCCAAAATATTACAAATAATTTTAAAATAAAGGACGAACTAAAGTTCATTCCGACAACAGTTCGCATCATAAAAAATGTCGTTTTCAACCATATAAACGGCGTTTTTATAAAAAATTAAAGAAATGAAAAAAAATCGCCCGGTTAATAACCCAAAAGTCACCGAAACCCGGGCGATAATAGATTTTTTAAACAATTGTCGGCTCGCATTTTGATAATAAGCCTCATCTCAATTATAAAAGCGGCAAATGGCCGAAGTATCATCTGAATTCCATTTCTACTAAAAGACTATAGATTTACTAGATTATGTGTACTTTTGCAGAAATATCTGTTACCAACCGATTATACATACATGAATTCAAAACTTACCAAATCAAAAACGAGCAACTCTTTGATTCCAGTCTATTTCAAGAACATCCCCTGTTGTTGCCACTGTATGTGTTGCGCGTAGTTTTCCTCAGCAGCTGGTTTAACCGGTGACGAAGCATAAGCCCTTCTTCATCTTTGATAAATCATACCGCTGCAGGGTCAATTTTACCGCAAAGTCATTTCAATAATTTTTAACATTTATTCTACTTCGTTTTCCGGGTTTTGGCATGCTGCAGCGCAGGCAGCAGGCACAACCAGATTGCAGAAGGAAGAATTTCAAAAATCTTAGTATGTTCAAACTTTACAAACTTGTATTGGGGATATTGATATCTCTTTTTACAACGCAGATTGCATTTGCGCAATCTATTACCGTGACTGGTACAGTTACCGAGAAAAATACCGGGGTAGCCATTCCTGGTGTCAGCATATCCATTAAAGGGACAACCCAGGGTACACAAACCAATACAAACGGGAAATTCAGCATCTCGGCAAAACCGAATGATGTACTTAGAATTGTATCTATCGGTTATACCGCACGGGAAATCACTATAACCGGCCCAACCAGCAATTTAACCATTGAACTGGAAGAGGCCCAGAACGCCCTGAATGAAGTGGTAGTAACCGCACTGAACATTACGCGTGAAAAAAAATCACTTGGTTATGCCGTTCAGGAATTAAAATCAAAAGATATCTCCGAAGCCAAAGAAGCCAATCTGGTGAATGCCTTCGCTGGTAAAGTAGCCGGCGTTACGGTTACCAATAGTCAGGGCGACATGGGATCATCCAGAATTATCATCAGGGGCGAAACATCCATTTCAGGAAACAACCAGCCGCTATTTATTATTGACGGTGTTCCGGTAGACAACACACAAAACCTGGGAAACTCCTCTATCTCTGCCACGGCAGGCGCAAGGGATTTTGCCAACCCGATTTCAGATATCAATTCTGAAGATATTGAAACCATGAGCGTACTTAAAGGCCCCAATGCAGCAGCGCTTTATGGTTCACGTGCCGCAGCAGGTGTTGTCCTCATTACTACCAAAAAAGGAAAAGGGTCAAAAGGCCTGGGCATTACTGTTAACTCCAACACCTCATTTTCAAGTCTGCTGGTCCTTCCCGACTACCAGAACTCATACGGTCAGGGTGCCGACGGACAATTCAGCTATGTGGATGGAAAAGGTGGCGGTACTTTTGATGGTACAGACGAAAGCTGGGGCCCGAGGTTAGATGGCCGTTTGCTTCCACAGTTCAATTCCAATGGCGTACCTGTTCCTTTTGTAGCACATCCTAACAATGTGCGCGACTTTTTCAATACGGGCCGTACGCTTAACAATGGGATATCCTTTGCCGGTGCCAATGAAAAGTTTGATTACAGGTTCTCTTACAACAATTTTGACCAGAAAGGTGTAATTCCAAACTCCTCACAATCAAAAAACTCGTTCCTCTTTAATTCTACATATAAAATAACCCCTAAACTTACCTTAAGTACCTACGCAAATTATGTAAATAGCAGCGCCGACAATTTACCGGGGTCTGGGGGCAAACGCTCAACCAGTACTATGCTGCAGTTTACCTGGTTCGGCCGTCAGGTCGACATCAACGAGTTGAAAAATTACAAAGATGCCAACGGGAAAGATATCAACTGGAACAACAGTTACTACAGTAACCCATACTTTATAGCCTACGAAAACACCGTCGGACAGGTGCGGAACCGCTTAATCGGAAACGTAGAACTGAATTACAAAATCATAGACGGACTATCAGCCAACTTCAGGACCGGAAATGACAACTATACAGACAGAAGAAAAATCAAAGTAGCCTACGGAACCAACGGAACACCATTTGGTTCTTACGAAGAGGATGCCTATACTTTTGATGAGAACAACACTGAAGCCAGGTTAAACTATACAAAAAGCCTGAACAAAGATTTTAGTCTCGATGTACTGGCCGGTGGAAACTTACGTACTACAACGCTTGAAAACAATGATCAGCTGGCATCCAAACTAGCAGTGAACGGTTTGTATACCTTAAGTAACTCGAGAGATCCGCTCATTTCCTATAATTATTATACCAAACAAAAGGTTTACAGTGCATTTGGGTCTGCGCAATTGGGTTTTAGAAACTACGCTTATTTAAACGTTACGGCAAGAAACGACTGGTCTTCTACCCTTCCAGTGGCTAACCGCTCTTATTTCTATCCTTCGGTAAACGGAAGTTTAATTCTTACAGAAGCGTTTGACATCAAAAGTGACGTCCTGAACTTCGCAAAGCTGCGCGGTGGATGGTCTAAGGTTGGTAAAGATGCCAATCCTTACCAGCTTATCAATACTTTTGGGTTTATTGCGCCATTTGACGGTAACCCGCAGCAATATGCAAATAACACAGACCTCGATCCCAACCTGAAACCTGAAACTACAAATTCT
>Ga0247816_10000251_pt1 | contig 32830 bp, 24 predicted proteins | sample UWRJL209509C1_FD_179930 | JGI IMG/M metagenome (GOLD analysis project Ga0247816, IMG submission 179930) | Plant litter microbial communities from Arlington Agricultural Research Station in Wisconsin, United States - UWRJ-L209-509C-1 | ecosystem: Environmental > Terrestrial > Plant litter >...
CAGCGTGCAGATTGATTGGGGCGCTATATGTTAAAACTCTGGTCAGAACCGCTTAAAGTTCTGACCAGAGTTTGATGATTATATAATTGCTTAGGGATTTCCACTGCCGCCGGCAGCGCCATAGATTTGTCCGGTAGCATAACTGGCTTCATTGTCTGCCAGCTGCACAAATATAGAAGCTAATTCTGCAGGTTGTCCCGGGCGTGCAAACGGAGTTTTTCCGCCAAATTCGACGATGGCATCTTGGGGCTGACCGCCACTGGTTTGTAACGGTGTCCATACCGGACCGGGCGCAACGCCATTTACCCTGATACCTTTAGGGCCCAACTGTTTTGCCAGTGATTTTACAAATGCAACATTGGCTGCCTTTGTTTGCGCATAATCAAACAGGTTCTCTGATGGATCATAGGCCTGTACCGAAGTAGTTGATATAATAACAGCACCTTCGGGTAGCTTTGGCAATGCGGCTTTGGTAATCCAGAACGGAGCGTAAATATTGGTTTTTATTGTCAGATCAAAACTATCAGAGGTAATATCAAGGATAGAATCAACAGCTTGCTGACGGCCTGCATTGTTTACCAGTATGTCAATGCTGCCAAGCTTCTGTTCGGCTTCCCGCACTAAAGTTTGACAAAATTCTTCGCTGGTAATATCACCTGGAATGGCATAGCCTCTTCTGCCGGCAGCTTCGATCAGTGCAATTACTTCATCTGCATCAGACTGCTCTTCCGGCAGGTAATTGATAGCCACATCGGCACCTTCCCTTGCGTATGCGATTGCCGCAGCACGTCCTATTCCTGAGTCGCCACCGGTAATCAGCGCCTTCCTGCCCAGCAATCTTCCTGATCCTTTGTAACTTTCCTCCCCATGATCGGGCACTGGCTGCATCTTAGAAGCAAGACCAGGAGCCTGCTGAGGTTGTTTTACAAATGGAGGTTTCGGATATTTGTTAACTGGGTTTACTAGTGGTTTCTGATTTTCTTCAAGCATATTTCTTTGTTTTATTTTCGCCATGTTCAACATCCATACCCACGACCTGGCAAAGTTAGGATATGCAGAGGATGTTCCTCCGGTCAGTTAACAGGGGAAATAAACCATTGTTTCCAGAAATATGATTCTTATTGCCATCCGGAAATGGATGGTAAATGGCTATAGAGGATTTTGTAAGGAAATTTCGAAGCTTTAGTTACGAACTTAAAGGAATAGTAAACCAGAACTCAGTACCTATGCCAACGGTACTTTCCACTCCAATTTTGCCACCATGTTTTTTCACGATTTCTGAAGAAATGTACAACCCTAAGCCAAGGCCGGAATATTGATAACCAGAATAGTCTACACGGTAGTACCGGTCGAAAAGATGGGATAGCTGATCAGCAGATATCCCCGGGCCGGCATCTCTTACTGCAATTCTGAAGTCTGTTCCAACTATGTTTGCAGTAACATAAATAAATTCTGAATCTGGCGCATATTTCAGCGCATTGTTCAATAGGTTTAACATCACCTGGTCTATATGACGCTCATCTGCTTCAATCTCGGTATCTATTGCACCTTCTAAAATAATTTTCTGTTTTCCGGCATTGCTAAACTGATCGGCCAGGCTATTGGCTACCACAGAGAAGTTGAATGTAGTTTTTCTCAGGTTGAGCTGACCTTGCGAAATTTTATTGCTGTCCAGCAAATCTGTAATCAGGCTGGTGAGCCGGCTTAAGCTTTTGTTGGACTGGTCGATCATTTTAGAGAGTACGGCCGGGTTTGGACTATCCTTCATCCGGTCCATAATTTGCATGGCAGCTTTTAAACTGGTTACAGGAGTGCGAAGCTCGTGGCTGGCCACATTGATAAACTCATCTTTCTGCTCCAAAACTTTCCTCCGGTTGGATACATCCATAAAGGTTCCGATACCGCCAATGATTTCGCCTGTATGCTGATCAAGCAGCGGAGCAGCATTGATAGCAATATAAAAACGCGTCCTGTCAGGTGGTTGTACGCTTATCTCGGCATCCAGTACAGGCACACCAGTCCGCATCATGATTGCCATCGGATGTTCTTCATCTGGTAAGGGCGACCCGTCGATTCGCAGGTTCTGCCATTTAGGGTCGTCATAAGTACGTTGTTTGATCTCACTCTTTGTGAGGCCCAGGATATGCTGCGCCATTTCGTTTGCGTAAATCAACTGGCCTGCTGTGTCAATAATGCCGACACCTTCGGCCATCGTATCCAGGATTGTTTGAAACCTTTTTTCGCTGGCAGAGAGCTGTTCATTACTGGCAGTGAGCAACTCTTTTGCCCGAAGCTGATTCTCGGCATCCAGTAAATTCTGGAGGCGAAGTTCGATCTGTTCCATGACCAGGTTGGCCATACCTTCCAGCACTTTTTTATCATGATCATTAAACTTCCTGGGTAGGGTATCTACAAGGCATACTGTACCTATCCTGTGCCCATCGTGAGTAATTAATGGTGCACCGGCGTAAAAACGCAGACCAAAATCACCGCAAACCAGGGGATTGTTGATTACTACCGGATCTAATAATGCATCTTCGATTACATTTACCCCTCGCTGTAATATGGTTAATGAACAAAAACTTTCGCCTCGCGGACCAACGGTGCTATCCAAACCAACATTGGAAGCAAAGTGCACTTCTTCTGCATCTACCAGTGAAATCATAGCGATGGACGAACCGAATATATCCGCAACAAGTTTTGCAATGCCGATAAAAGATTTTTCTGCGTAAGTACCCAGTATCTTATACCTCCTTAGCGCATCGAGTCGCTCATCCTCATCGGGCAAAATTATAGGTATGGCAAAAGTGTTTTCCATAAAAAATTACGCTGCGTTAGTGGCAGTGACCGAGACTATTTTTTCCAGATCATCTAAATCAAACGGTTTTGCTATATGCGCATCTGCACCTGCTTCGGCGGCTAATGCGCTGATATTATTATTTGCTGTAAAGTATATTACGGGAATATGTGCTGACTCCCGAGAATTTTTGAGCAGTTGTGTTGCAGCTATGCCGCCATGCTGTGGGATCCAGTTATCCATCAAGATCACAGCGGGATTAATTACTGCTACACGCTTTAAAATATCGTTGCAATTATTAAAGGTAAACACCTGCCAGCCTGCGCCTTCCAGAACAAAAGCGCAAATTGCCAATATATCTTCATCATCATCAAATACTATAATTTTTTTGTTTTCTGCTGGAATCATCTATTTTGTTGTGTAAACAAATGTATTAAAATATGACAAAGAAGAGAATTTAAAGCGCTTTTTTAACTATACCATATTACTCATACCTATTTGTAAAGTTTGGATATAGATAAAATGCCTCAAAATTGATTTCCCAATGCTGATCTATTCTAATTAACAATTATCTATTTTTCTAAAACCTTTCTACCAATGAAACGTTAACTCTCAACGAACATCAAACCGAAAAAAACATACTATTATGGCAACTACAAAAGCAACAGCGGCTAAAGCGCCTGCAGCAAAAAAAACAACTAAAACACCTAAAACTACAGTAAAAACTGGTAAGATGGAAGATTCAGAATTCCATGAGTTTTTTGTTGATGAATTAAAGGATATTTATTGGGCTGAAAAGCACCTGGTAAAGGCATTGCCTAAAATGAAAAAGGCAGCAACAAGTCCTGAATTAGCAGCTGCATTTGATAAACACACCGCAGAAACGCAATTACATATTGAAACTCTGGAACAAGTTTTCGCATTATTGGAAGAAAAACCAGCAGCAAAAAAATGTGATGCAATGGCAGGTCTGCTGGAAGAAGCGACTGGAATCATTGAAGATACAGAAGCTGGAACAATGATCCGTGATGCGGGTTTGATTTTAGCTGCACAAAAAGTAGAGCATTATGAAATCGCTACTTATGGAACTTTGAAAACTTTCGCAGAAACTATGGGTCATGGTGAAGTGGCAGCACTGTTAAACCAAACATTAGAAAATGAAAAAGAAACTGATGTTGCCTTAACAACTGTTGCTGAAGGCTTTATCAATGAAGCTGCTGCGGCAGAATAATTCTATAAAAATCTAGTTGGAAGGCTTCAGATCATCTCATCTGAAGCCTTCTTATTTTAAACACATTATGTTTAAACAAAAACAGCCGGTGTTAGCAGTTGGAACAAATAAAATCTATCTTTACCTTAATATTGTAATATCCCCAGATCGTTTAAATTAATGATAATGAAAAATACCTTTGGAATAAACATCATTCCAGAAAACGACGATCTTAGAATAGAAGCCCTGAAGCGTTATCGTATCCTTGATACTCCTCCAGAAAATGCATTTGACCATATCGCGACGTTAGCGGCGCAGATTTTTAATGTTCCTATTTCCCTTGTTTCCCTTGTTGACCGGGAGCAGGTTTATTTTAAGGCTAATGTAGGCATGGGCAATGTAAGGAGTACGTCAAGAGGAGTAAGCTTATGTTCCCTAGCGGTTCTTGATCCGGAAGTTACCGTTTTTGAGAATGCTTCAACGGAGCCATGTTTGCTGGCAAACCCTTTGGTAGCCGGCGACTTTGGGTTGAAATTTTATGCCGGTGCACCGATTACTACACCTGATGGTTTCCTGATAGGCACACTATGTGTAGTAGATAAAGAAACCAGAACGTTTAGCGCACAGGATAGAATTGTGTTGCAAGGGCTGGCAACATTGGTGATGGATGATATTGAACTACGCCTTACTGCAATTCAGGAAAATGAAAATCAGGAATATAGCCTGAAGCAGGCCGAAGTAAGCAAACAGCAAATGAAAAACCTGCTGATGAATTCTACAATGGGAATGAATATTTTTAAAGGCAGGGAACTCATCATTGAAATGGTCAACCAACCCATGTATGATATCTGGTCGCGCAGCCCGGAACAGGCCCTGGGCAAACCTCTGATGGAGGTTTTTCCTGAACTGGAAGGCCAGCCCTTCCCGACGCTGCTCGATAATATATTTGATACAGGTCTCCCTGCTGAACTAGCCGAGATTCCGGTGACAATTTTTAGTGCTGATGGACCGAAGAATTTATATATTAATGCTAAATACGTTCCGCTGTTTGATATCGATGGGAAAGTAGAATCGCTTGCAGCAACAATCATAGATATTACTGATTTAGTATCTGCAAGAAAATTCCTCGAGGAAAGTGAAGAAGAGCTGCAATCCCTAAATGAAGAATTAACCACTACAATCGAAGAATTAGCGGTAATCAATGAAGAATTAACAGCAACAAATGAAGAACTTTTTTTTACAAAATTAAATCTGGAGCAATCATTAACCAGTCTTGCTGAAAGCAGGGCGGGTTTACAAAAATCCGAGGCGATGCTGAGGCTGTCTACAACAGCAGCGGAAGTGCATACCTGGGAAGTAGATTTACTGACCAGCAATCTTGTATCTTCAACTAATCTTAGTGATCTGTTAGGATATGGCCCTGCAAACGAGATGACATTGGAAACAATGAATGCGCAAATCATCGACGGGCATAAACAGCGGGTAATTGATGAATTTGATCTGGCCCTGAAGCAAACACAAAAGTTTGATGTAGAATACAAGATCATCAGAATCAACGATCAGCAACCCCGTTGGCTAAGGGCTAAAGGAAAATTGTTACTAGATAAGACTGAGCATCCCACACATTTTGCCGGGGTAATTATTGACATCACTGACAAAAAAGAGGACGAGATCAGGAAAAATGATTTTATAGCAATGGTTAGCCATGAATTAAAAACTCCGCTGACTTCGCTAAAAGGATATATCCAGCTATTAGCTGTGAAAAACAGGAAAAATGAAGATCCTTTTATCACTAATGCGCTGTTGAAAGGTGAAAGGCAATTACAAAAAATGCTGTCTATTATTGATGGTTTTCTGAATGTGTCTGAACTGGATGCTGGAAAAATCATTTTACATAGATCGAATTTTGATGTAGGCGAGCTCATTACAGAGATCGTTAGGGAGTTCCAGCCAAGTACCCTTAGCCACACCATCACCTATCAAACTAATTTAACAGCATTCATTACAGCCGATAAAAATAAAATTGCTCAGGTGATCAGCAATTTTATCAGCAACGCAGTAAAATATTCACCAGCCGGCAAGCAAATTGTAATTTCTAGTACTATAGTTGCCGGACAGGTGCACATAGGCGTAAAAGATGAGGGTGCAGGCATCTCTTCTAAAGATCAGACAAAATTATTTGACAGGTTTTATCGCGTGGAAAATAAAGAGACCAAAACCATAGCAGGGTTTGGTATCGGACTGTATATCTGTGCAGAAATTGTTCAGCATCATGAAGGCAAAATATGGGTTGATAGTATAGTTGGGGAAGGTTCTACGTTTTATTTCTGTCTTCCCCTATCCGTTTAAATACCCCATTGGTCTGTTAGGCGCTATTTTGTAATAAACTAAACAATCGTACCACAATCTTGTTGACCCAATCAACACACACCTAATGCTAACCACCGCAGATGTCGCTAACCGAACCAATTGAACAAGATCACTTACCATTTTTACAAGGCGGCGGAGAAATGGGAGATTATATCCGGTCTTACGATTGGTCACAATCCAAATTAGGTGCGGCATCTTTATGGCCGCAAGTTTTAAAAGTTTTTACGGCAACCATGCTCGCCAGCCCGTTTCCAATGCATATCACCTGGGGCAGCGAATTTATACAATTATATAATGATGGCTACAGACCTGTACTTGGTACCTTAAAACATCCAGGAGCGCTGGGCAACCCTATCTGGGAATCGTATCCTGAGATCTGGAATACCGTAGGCCCCCTGTTTCACCAGGTTATGGCAGGCGAAGCTGTCAGGTATACAGATTTTGAACTGGTGCTGGAAAGGAATGGATATCCGGAGACTTGTTACTTTGATTTTTCTTACAGCCCGATCATTGATGAAAATGGAAAGATCGGCGGTGTGCTGACCAGCGTGATAGAGACTACATCACGGAGGCTTACTGAATTGAAAAATGTGGCACTCTCTGAGGAGTACAGTGCTATAAATGAAGAACTGGCTGCTTCGAATGAAGAGTTAGCTGCTTCAAATGAAGAGCTACGCGTTTCTAATGAAGAATTGATCAGCGCGCAGCGGACTTTACAAGACATCTATAATCAATTAGAGGAGAGCGATACAGCACTGAGACTGGCAATAGATGCTGCGAATTTTGGCACCTGGCACATCCATTCGGTTACAAGGAAATTTATTACATCTCCAAGATTACGTGAGCTTTTTGGATTTCATGATAAAGAGGAAATCACCATTGAACAGGCTATTGGCCAGGTGACTGAAGAGTATCGGCAATATGTAGCCACAACACTCGAAAATGCGATTTATCACCATGGAGAATATGATGTTACTTATCCGGTAATTGGCTATAGTGACAATAAACTGAGATGGTTGAGAGCCATGGGCAAATTGCGGGCGGACCATTCCGGCGAGTTTTCTGACTTTACGGGCGTGGTAATGGACATCTCTGACATAAAAAAAGAAGAACAGCGCAAAAATGATTTCATAGGTATGGTCAGCCATGAATTGAAAACCCCGCTTACCTCGGTAAATGCTTATCTGCAGGTATTGCAGCTGCAAATAAAAAAGCGCGGGGAGTCTGTGCTGCAGCGAACAGTAGACCGTTCGCTGATTCAGCTTAAAAAAATGAGTATGATGATCAATGGTTTTTTAAATCTCTCTCAGCTGGAATCTGGAGAAATTCATCTGGAAAGAACGCTTTTTGATCTGTCGATACTGCTAAAAGATGTTGAAGAAGATTTTAAAGATTATATTTCCAGTCATCAGCTAGTTTTTAAACCTATAGAAAGTGTATTTATTAATGCAGACCAGAATAAAGTTGGTCACGTGCTGAACAATCTGATCAGCAATGCAACAAAATATTCTGAATTTGGTACAACGGTCCAGATATCATGCATATTAACTGCAACTGATGCAGTAATTTCTGTAAGGGATGAGGGCAGAGGAATTGACAGTGCGGATCAGGGAAAACTTTTTGAAAGATATTACCGGGCAAATGACGATAATAATATTTCTGGCTTTGGTATAGGATTATACCTCAGCTCAGAGATCATTAAAAAGCATAATGGTAAAATATGGCTGCAAAGTAAGCCCGGGGAAGGTTCTACATTTTCTTTCTCACTACCGCTTAGTCCGCCGCAATAAGAATTGGCCGGAGCCTGCAGCTTTTGTTAAATGATATCGATATCTGCATATTCTTCTGCGGAAATTGTTGTACAATTACAGCTTACTGTTTATTCTGCACAGCCTGGTAAAATGACTTTAAAAACTTTAATGGTGTATTGTCTCCGCTATCCGGCCTGTCCGCAGCGAACCAGTCATCCAAGTGGATAAATCCTTCATCATTATTATGGTTATTAATGCGTTTAAAACCCATATGCCAATCCTTAAAATTACGCTCGGACAGCCCTCCTGTTTTTAAGACCATCAGACCGTGATGTCTGTTATCCTTTCTGATGAGTTCAAAGATTTCCATTACATCTGATTCGGGCCCTTCCAATACTTGTATGAAGCGTCCTTCCAGCACTTCATCTATGTTTGCCTTATTCGGTGACATGAATTTTCCTTCCACATAGATCAGCATACCTGTAATTGCATGCTGGACGTTCCATGCTCTTGAAGTTTCCAGAATCTGCTGCAGGGAGTCATCAGACATTGTCTTAGCAGACTTACTGATATATATTAAATAAAATAGCATATGTGTTTCTGATAAATAGTAGGATTCCCGATCCACTTATGATTACTATTTGAATATGAGAGAACCTTTTTGCAAATATAACTGTAATTTATACTTGCAATGTACGGTTTTCCACATTTTTTTGAAGTACCCTAATACTAACACCTGTTAAATATTCGAGCATGATTAGTGAGTTATGTTTAGCTTTATTAACTTCGCAATAACTTAGTTTTTTTTCATGGACAAATTAAGAGATTCTTTCTTCCAGTCTTATTTTAACATGCCTGTTCCCCGGCTGATTGTCAGGACAAATACACCTGATTTTAACATTATCTCGGTAAATGATGCATATGAACAGAATACCGGACTTCGAGGTAACCTTATTATAGACAGCTCTGTTTTTAATTTTTTCGGTAAAAAGAAAATCGGGGAACATGGACAGGCCTTGTTACAGCAGGCACTGGCCAAGGCAGTGAGCTTAAATGAACAGATCCAGCTGGAGGAAGTACAAATTTACCCCTTAGCCAATAACTCTGCGATCAGCCAGTGGTGGCAAATAGAAATTCTTCCTGTTGCAGTGACTAATGCACAGCCTGAATACTTGTTAATTACATTTAAAGACGTTACAAATCAGGTACTTATAAAGAAAGATCTGGCAGAAACACGGTCCAGGGAGCAGCTGCTCCATGAAGAATTGGCAGCGACTAACGAAGAGCTTTCGGCAACAAATGAAGAACTGAATAAAACTATAGAAGAACTAAAACGATCGTGGAAAAGTTTGTATCTACTTAATGATCAATTGGAAGAGCGCGTACACGAACGCACTGCTGACTTACTGAGAGCACAGGATGCATTGACCCATCAGCATGCACTGTTGGATACTATTGTAAATGAAGTTCCTGCTGGGATATGTATTCTTACAGGCCCCGAAATGAGACTAAAAATGATCAATAGGGAAATGCTGCGTCGCTGGAACCGTCACATTGATATCATCGGACAACCACTGCTTGATATTTTGCCCGAAGTGAAAGAGCAGCAGTTTCCCAGGTTATTAAATGAGGTTTATAGTACAGGTATTCCATACAGTGACTTTGATGCATCGGTAGAACTGATCATCGACGGCGTAAAACAAATCGTTTACAGGGATTTTGCTTACACACCTATAAAGGACAGTAGTGGCAAGACGCACAGCGTGTTAGCTTTAAGCATGGATGTGACGGAACGTACGCTGGCTCGTTTAAGAGAACAGCATTTATTAGAGGAACAATCCGCTATAAATGAAGAGCTGTCTGCCTCAAATGAAGAATTGACCGCTACAAATGAAGAACTAAACAAAACCCGTGAGTATCAGTATAAGATCATGTCTGTATTAGCTGAAAGCGAATCCCGCTTCAGAACCCTCATCATGGATGCACCCGTTGCGATTTGTGTGTTAAAAGGAACAGATTACCAGGTAAGCGCAATCAATGCTGAAGGCCTGTTGATCTTAGGCAAGAGTAGTGATATCACAGGGAAATCGTTAAGGGATGCCCTGTCTGCACAAGAGAAGCGACCTTTTTTGGATTTATTAAACAGCACTTACAGGTCTGGTAAAATTTACCATGGAAATGAGGTAGCCGCCAGGTTTGAGCATGATGGTTTATTAAAAGAGGATTATTTTAATCTCGTTTTTAAACCAACAAAAGATGAAAACGCGAACGTAGAAGGGATAATCATCATTGCTTCTAAGGTGACCGACCTGGTGAATGCCCGTAAAGAAAGAGAAAATGCGGAAGCAAAATTGGGATTAGCTCTTGAGGCTGCACAATTGGGTTCCTGGCATATTGATGGCAATACGGGGGAGCTGCATTATAATTCTGCCCTGGCTACCCTGTTTGGATATGAAAGTGTAACTCCTATGACCTATGATAAGGCTATTGCTCAGGTAACAGAAGACTACAGGCAGAAACTGATAGATGAAATTGAAACTGCCACTGCCACCGGCGGTGCTTATGATATTACCTATACCCAACGGCGTTTTAACGACAATGAAGTGATCTGGTTGCGATCTCTGGGTAAAGTGAGTAAAGATGAGCAGGGAAAGTATTCCATTTTTTCTGGTGTAGTAATGGACGTTACTGAACAAAAGAAAGATGAACAGCGGAAGAATGACTTTATCGGCATGGTGAGCCATGAATTAAAAACCCCATTAACTTCTTTAAAAGGATACGGACAGATCTTATATACCAGAGCAAAAAAAAATGAGGACACTTTTTCATTGAACGCCTTGACTAAGGTTAACGATCAGATTACAAAAATGACAGTGATGATCAATGGTTTCCTCAATATATCAAGGTTAGAATCGGGAAAGATACATTTACAAAAAGACATTTTCAATATAGATGAACTGATACAGGAAAATATTGATGAGGCGCATATTTTTAGTACTACACATCAAATTCTCTTTATGCCTTGCGCACCTGTAGCCGTATTGGCAGATAGGGATAAAATAGGGTCGGTCGTTTCCAATCTGATCAGCAACGCAGTTAAATACTCTCCGAACGGAAAACAAGTTGAGATTCGTTGCGACCTGCAAGCTGACCATGTGCAAATCAGTGTTAAAGATCAGGGTATGGGAATTACCGAAGAAGACCTGCCAAGATTATTTGACCGCTTCTATCGTGTACAAAGCAACCAAACTGAATTAATTTCCGGATTTGGTATCGGTTTGTATTTATGTGCAGAGATTGTACAGCATCATCAGGGAAAGATCTGGGTAGAGAGCAAACCCGGCGAAGGTTCAACATTTTACTTTAGTTTGCCATTAATTGTATAAAAACGAATCTGCTCATTACTGCAATTTGAATCCGGCATTGCTCCTATTATCTGGAATAATATTGCTTACAGAATTTTAAATGAATCCTAATCACTAAATGTAACTTTCTTTATAGCTGGAATTAATGGCACGTTCATTTTTTAATTCGTTGTCCTGTTTCAAAGTCAGACAAAATCAAATTAGCGTTATTTTTTGTTCAAAAGTTGCAAAGTAAAAAAAGAAAATTTAACAAATAGTTTTTGGCTATTTATTACTATTACGACTTTAAATTAACCAGTATAAGTATGAATTGGTTTTTAAGCAACAATACTGTTCTTCAAGACATAATAACCAGAAAAGCTTTTCTAAATAACACATATAGATGTAGTAACTTATTTTTTTTCTGGTATATCAATTGTATTTCAAAAAATACATCTACAAAAACATCTATCTATGAAAAACATTGTATTCACCAATCAGATTAACACTCATCAATCTTCCTTAAAATCGTTTGCCATACGCTTTACTCAAAATATTGATGATGCAAACGACCTTGTTCAAGATACACTGTTAAAAGCAATTCGTTATAGTGATTTGTATAAGGAAGGTACAAACCTGCGTGGGTGGTTATACACTATTATGCGCAATACCTATATCAATGATTACAGAAGAGAAGTAAAAAAACAAGCCCTTATTTATACTGAAGCGGACTTAACATCGGCACATTTGATGAAAAGTTCTACCGCTAACCAGGTTGAAGGTAAATTTGTAAATGATGATATCTTTAAAGCTTTGGGTACCCTGGAGCCAGCTTATTATATCCCGTTTATGAAATATTTTGAAGGTTTTAAATATCACGAGATTGCTGACGAACTGGATATCCCGATTGGTACAGTAAAAACCAGGATTCACATGGCAAGACAGGTGCTGAAAAAGGCGTTGAAAATGTACAGTACGAGCAACGGATCTACGGTAAATTAAAAATTTCTAATTTCGGTATGGTCATAAAATCATACGTTAATGCGCCAGGCTGTGAAATAGCCTGGCGCATTATTGTTTAAAAAGGCTATAAACCAGCCATTTAATTGATTTAAAACTTATAGGGGTACATCTATAGTTTATTTGTACATAAAATATATTACCTTTCCTTTAGATTACCATTAAATTATGTCAACAATACAGCATTCAAAACAAGATCCTCAATCTAATTTTCCTGCGTTACCAAAAACACCAACCGGCATTACCGGACTGGATGAAATCACCTTAGGCGGTTTACCTTCTGGCAGGCCTACTTTAATTTGCGGGGGTACTGGATGCGGCAAAACGCTGTTTTCTTTAGAGTTCCTGATCCGTGGGGCACAGGAATTTAATGAGCCCGGTGTTTTTATGGCTTTTGAAGAAAAACCAAAAGATCTGGCAATGAATGTTGCATCGCTTGGATTTGACTTGGATAAGCTTCAGGCCGAAAAGAAGATCAAAATCGACTATGTGCATATTGACAGAAGCGAAATTGAAGAAACCGGGGAATATGATCTTGAAGGTTTGTTTATCCGTTTAGGTTACGCGATAGATACTATTGGGGCTAAACGTGTGGTGCTGGATACTGTAGAAAATTTATTTGGTGGGCTGACTGATATGGGTATTCTGCGTGCAGAATTACGCAGGCTGTTTGGCTGGCTGAAAGAAAAAGGTGTTACAGCAATCATTACAGGCGAAAAGGGAGAAAAAACGCTGACCAGACAAGGTCTGGAGGAATATGTTTCTGATTGTGTAATTCTGCTGGACCACCGGATTATCAACCAGATTTCTACAAGGCGTTTAAGAATAATCAAGTACCGCGGCACATTGCATGGTACGAATGAATATCCGTTTTTAATTGACGAAGAAGGTATTTCTGTATTGCCGGTTACCTCGCTGCAGTTAAATAAACCGGTATCATCAGCTACCGTATCATCAGGCATAGATGCACTAGATGAGATGTTTAGCCTTGGTGGTTTTTATCGTGGAAGCAGTATACTGGTATCAGGAACTGCTGGTACCGGTAAAACGAGCATTGCATCAAGTTTTGTGAATAAAGCTTGTGAGGATGGTTTAAAATGCCTGTTTTTTGCATTTGAAGAATCTCCGCAGCAAATTATCAGGAACATGAATTCTATTGATATCAATTTGCAGGCACATATAGATTCGGGTTTATTGAGTTTTTATGCTTCGCGCCCTACATTATACGGTTTGGAGATGCACCTTGTGGCTATTCACAAAGCAATCAGGAAATTTCAGCCACAGGTAGTGGTACTCGATCCGATCACGAATCTGATTACTATTGGTTCTGTCAGCGAAGTAAAAGCAATGCTGGTAAGGCTGATCGACTTTTTACAGGAGGAGCAGATTACTGTAATGTTTACAGCGCTGACCTTAAATACTGTAGTGAACGAGCAAACAGATGAAGGGGTATCGTCGCTGGTTGATGCGTGGTTATCGATTAAGGACATTGAAGTTAACGGTGAACGGAATAAAGGATTATATGTAATGAAATCACGTGGGATGAAACATTCTAACCAGGTACGTGAATTTGTAATAGAAGATACCGGGATTAACCTGCTGGATGTGTATTTGGGTTCGGATGGCATATTAACTGGTTCAGCAAGGGAAGCACACAGGCTGGAAGAAGAAACAGGTTTATTGCTGCATACCAATGCACTGGATCTGAAAGACCGGGAACTGGAACGTAAACGAAAAGTATTAGAGAGCAAAATTGACAGCTTAAGAACCGAGTTTGAATCAACAGAAGAAGAACTGAACAAAATATATACAGAAGAAAAAATCAAAAAGGAAGTGATTATGCAGACACGTGCAAAAATTACGGATATGCGCCGTGGTACTGCTGGTTTAGGAAAGGAAGGATCAGGAAAATAATATGGGAGAACTATACGAACTCAGGCTGTACATTGCAGGTAAAACCTTAAAGTCAGTTACTGCATTAAATAATTTAAAGAGATATTGTGAAGAACATTTGGTAGACCAATATGTTATCGAAGTGATAGATCTTCTGGAAAACCCGCAGCTTGCTGAGGGTGACCAGATATTTGCTGTACCTACTTTAGTAAAAAAAGTACCGGAACCGGTAAGGAAGATTATAGGAGACTTATCAAATGAGGAAAAGGTATTGGTAGGTTTGAACATTCGTCCTAAAAAGTTTAATTAAAACTCTGTGAGCCTGCAGCTCATACAATGAACTGATTATAAGCTAGCATAAGCTTGGCAACCTTTAAGAAAATATATACTGATGAAACAGCATGGTTAGTGATACGGGTAAAGATTTAACAGACTGGAACAGTGAAGACAATTCCAGGTACGAGCTGCGTTTATTTGTTGCCGGTACTTCGTCTTTATCCATACGTGCGATAGAAAATTTAAAAACGATCTTATCGGAACACTTAGAAGGCATGTATGAGCTTGAAGTGGTTGACGTTCATCAGCAGCCTTTGATTGCGCTAAATGAAGATGTAACAGCGGTGCCAATGCTGCTAAAAAAATTCCCTGCACCAAGCAGAAAATTAATCGGCGATATGTCTGATACAGCAAAAGTGTTAAGGGGTTTGGGGATCAAATAAATATCCGGCGAAATTGAATACAGAAAAATCAAAAGAAGAATTGTTACAGTTACTCGAACAGGCCGAATATCGGCTGGAGGAAGCTAATGACACCATTGACGCCATCAGATCGGGGCAGGTTGATGCACTGATTGTACAGGCAGCAGATGGGCATTCTATTTTTACTTTAAAAACCGCCGACCAGTCTTTCCGTATTTTTATAGAACAGATGTCTGAAGGTGCGGTAACGCTGAATAAAGAAAATCTTATTTTATATGCGAATTCGAGCTTTGCTGCTATTGCAAAAACTCCCTTAGAAAAAGTTATCGGGAATTCTTTTCACCGTTTTATAGCGGAGAAGGATTTGGAGAAGTGGAATGAAGTGATCAGTACCGCCTGGGAGAAAAATGTCAAAATTGAACTTGAACTTTCGGATGGTGCAGACAATACAGTTCCTGTTCTCCTCTCGTTGAAAGGACTGGAACTAAGCGACGGTCTGTCGATGAGCATTATCATTACAGACTTATCGCTGCAGAAAGAAAGTGAAAAACTATTGCTGAAAAAAAATGATCAGCTGGAAGAAGCACAGCTGATTGCGAACCATCTGAATGCCAATTTGGAACATACCGTGAAGGAACGAACCAAAGCATTGCAGACCAATATTGAAGAGAAGGTTATAATTGAAGAGAACCTCAGGGCAAACCAGGAAAGGCTGTCCCAGATATTGGAGACCATGGCTGAGGGTGTAATTATTACTGATCTCTCTGGTAAACTGACCTATGCAAACCCCATGGCCCAGAAAATTATGGGTATTACGTTAAGAACAGGCGATAAATTGGAATATGCAGAACCAGGCTGGGCAATGCAATGGGTAAATGGCGAAAGTTTACCGACTGAACATTACCCGGTTAATACGGCCATGAGATCTGGTTTCCCTGTTTATGATTATGAAATTTGCGTACAGCCAACCGATGCTGAGCGATTTTATATTTCTATAAATGCTGCACCGATTAAAGATGCCGCAGGAAAAGTAGTAGCCGGCATTGGTACATTTATGGATGTGACCAACAGAAGAAAAGCGATACAGCAAAAAGATGATTTTATCAGTGTGGCCAGCCATGAACTCAGGACACCGGTTACTTCTTTAAAGGCGTCGCTACAGCTATTGGACAGGCTGAAAGATAAACCTGATCAGGCAATGGTGCCCAAGTTAATTCAGCAGGCCAATAAAAGCATGAACAAGATGAGCGTGCTGATCGAAGATTTACTGAATGCAACCAATATGACTGAGGGGCAGTTAAACCTGAAAAAGTCGTGGTTTACGCTGTATGATTTGATCCATGCCTGTTGTATAGATATCATTACTAATGGCTCTTTTTATGTAAATATTGACGGTGATCAGACACTGACCATCTTCGCCGACGAACATAAGATTGAACAGGTAATCGTAAACTTTATCAGCAACGCGGCTAAATATGCGCCGGATTCTAAAGAAATTAAAGTTTCATTTCAGCAGACTGATGGCAAAATCAGCCTGGCGGTCAGTGACGAAGGACCTGGTATACCACCTGCAAAACTTCCTTACCTGTTCGACCGCTACTATCGTGTAGAAAGCAGTGGTTCCCAATATTCAGGACTGGGATTGGGTCTGTATATATGCTCACAGATTATTCACAAACATGGTGGAAATATCGGGGCCGACAGCGTAGTTGGTGAAGGAAGTGTTTTCTGGTTTACAATCCCTGCTACAGACCTACCCTAGCGTATTATTTCTCCAAAAAATTATAATAGATTGCTATTATCAGATTGCGCAAACAATTGGCCTTCATTTTCTATTAAGTGTGACTAATGATCATCAGCACCTTAAATAAACATCTATGAAAACGAAATTCTTAATGCCACTACTTGTTGCAACAGCAATTTACACAGGGTGTTCTTCTGGCGCTAAAGAGGAACCTGCCTACCGTTCAAGTGCTGATACCACTTCATCGCAGGTAAATACTCCATCTACGGACACTTTGATTAAAGACACGGTACTGAAAGACAGTACTAAAAAGGCAGACAACCCCACTCCTGCCAGCAAAACAAACAGTGATGACAAAGACGGGACAGTAAATCGGTAAAACAAAAGGGTTTACAGCGTTCAATATAGCTGTAAACCCTTTTTAACGTAATGAAGCGTAGTTATTTTAACGACAACTGTATAGCTTTCGCTTTTGCATAATGGCCTTCTAAAACCGGGAGGGTTTCGGTTGCAAATGCCCTTAACTCCTTTGATGTGGTTTCGGTAGCAGAGCGGAACAATGCTACGGTTTTACTATGATCATCTACCATCATTGCGATATAATGTTTATCGAAATCTGGTCCGGACAGGCTTTTCATTTTTTTGATGTGCTCTGCCTGATCGAAAAAATATTCGGTTGGCAGTAGAATCTCGCTTTTATAAGCCAAAGCTTTCAGCTTATTATTTGCCTTGGTATGGTCTGCCACCATTTGGGCAGCAAAAGCTTTTACCTGAGGGTTTGAAGATCGCTGTGCAAACTTGCCTAATTCAACCTCCATCATCCCTCCTAATGCTGCGGTTTTCATAAATTCGGCATCATCGGAATTCACATGAGATTCGTTAGTATAGTCGCGTAAGTTTTTGCCCGGTTTTGCATCTTTTGGATCGTCATCTTTAGAGGGAGTAAAACCAGTATCCCTTTTGGCATCCATTCCCGATCCCACATTGACTATAGAATCGCCCCTGATCTCTTTTTTATCGGGACTGTTGCATGCCTGAGATAAAAGTGCTGCACTTAGCAGTGAGATTAACATTTTGTTATTGTTGTTCATAGTAGATTGTGTTGTAATAACGGCTACAACAACTCAAACTGGAAATTGCACAGTAGTGAACTACGGTAAATGCATCTGTTTTTACGCTTTCTTTTACGTACTTATACGCTTTATGCCAATTAAAGAGAATTACCGCTGATTTATAAAACTATTAGGAATAGAAAAGGTTAGGAAGACAAATTAGAAATTATGCCAATATTACTTTTGATTGCAATTTTACCTGCTGTGTTTACTATAGGATTTATCTGGTTCGATATTTACTTATGGCAGCAATGGTATTTACATAAAAATTTGATCCATGCCTGTTGTACAGCTATCCTTAAGACTGCCCCTTGTAGCGTAAAAGCAGCTCTTCCGCTTTTTTGAGTTTTTCGAAATTGGCGATCTGCTCAGTTACTTCTATAGCTACCTGTAATACCGCATTTATCTTACCTTCTTCGCGTATCGGAGTATAAGCCAGGTTAAAATACTTTAGCTGTTCTATTCCATCAATAATTAAGGTTACAGGAGCAGCGGTAGCGTAAAATGGCTTACCAGTTTCATAAACATCATATATCAGCTCTTTAAAACCCTGGCTATCCAATTCGGGAAAGGTGTCGAACAGGGGCTTGCCAAGTATATGATATTTGTTTCCCAGTATTTCGAGCATGATTGGGTTGATCGCATCAACGACAAGGTTTGTTCCACTGGTAACCATCATGGCGACAGAAGATTGATCGATCATACTCCGGAAACGCGACTCGCTTTCAGCCAATTTTTCGCGTGTTTTTTTCAGATGACTATGTGCTCTGGTCAATTCTCCACTTAAAGATTGTATAGTGGAATTGATAAGTTGCTGCTTCTCCCCTTCCCCTATTGCCGTAAGCCGGGATTCTATGACATCCATTGCTACCCTGGCAAGATGTTGAAGGAGTGCCTCATCTTTTTTGGTAAAGGTTCCTGGCTTTTTATCAATGATACAAATTGTTCCGATAGAATAGCCGTCGTTGGTAATCAAGGGTGCCCCAGCATAAAATCTCAAACCAAAATCACCTGTTACTAAAGGATTTGCCAGCAAAAAAGGAATTTTAAGTGTGTCTTCAAAAACTGTAATTTCCTCATTGAGAATACTCAGGCTACATAAACTTATCCCTCTGGAAGTATATTTTGGGTTCGCCATTCCTGCATTGCCCTTAATAAAAACGTTGTCTTGGTCAATGAATGATATCTCTGAAATGGGTACATCAAAGATCTCAGTTGCAAGCTGTGCGATGTGATCAAAAGATTCTTCAGCAGGAGTGTCTAATATCTTATATCGATGTAACGCAGCAATACGTTCCTGATCATTAAAAGGAATAATGTCGATACCAAAAGTGTTTTCCATCAGGATTATTTATTGCAAATTCAAAATCGGACAGTATTTAATAAATATAGAAATGTTAAAACACTTTATGCCGTGAAACGCACAACATAGAGGAGTATTATTAAAAAATCCATAACTGTTTTCAGGCAGTTATGGATTCTCTTATTAAAATCAGTAGAATTTCCTGTTCATTAGAACTTTAAGGCCACACTACCCAGGAACCTGGCTGGTGCTTGTGGGGTTAACCTTACAGACCATGACTTTTCACTGGTCAGGTTATCTACTTTAAGACCGATACGGTATCTTGGCTGATCATAAAATACTGTTGCATCAAACATCGCATAAGCAGGGATGATGATCTGTGTAACTGCTGTATTGGTATGGTATTGCCAGCTGGCGATATTCCCACCAAAACCAGCACCCAATCCTTTCAGTTCACCTTGTGGGATTCTGTAGCTTACCCAGAAGTTATAAGAACGCGGCGGACCAGATAAACCCGGACGTCTGCCGGTTAACAATGGTGCTGCCTGTGTAAGCTTGCTGTTATTATAGGCAAAGCCTGCAACGATATTTAAACCTGCAATAGGGTTAGCTGTTAAATCGATCTCCACACCTTTACTCAACTGTGTTCCATCCTGAATCTGGTAACCATTACCGCTTGGATCGTCGTACGTAGAGTTCTCTACCCGGATATCATAATAGCTGACAGTACCTGATAGTTTGTGATCAAATATATCTGCTTTCACCCCAAACTCCAGCTGGTTGGCATGTTCAGCTTTAAGCGCACTGCCATCAGCTGTTTGACCGCTTTTGTTGAAAAAACCATTCATATAGTTACCAAATAATGATACACGGTCTTTAGCTATTTCATATACAGCACCCAGTTTTTGAGATAAAGAGTTTTGATTGTAAGGACCTGCCTGTACTCCGCCAACACCTAGACCACCAGCTGTAACACCGGTAACGATATTGTATACACCGCCATATTTGTAACGGTTGCCACGAAGGCTCAGCATCACATTCAGCCTGTCGGTCAGGTTGATCACATCAGAAAAATAAATGGAGTAAGTATTGTCTCTGTTTGTTTCTTTACGGAGTGTTCCTCCCCTGCTTGCTAACGAATCCACTTTAAACTGGCTGATACGACCCGCGTAAGCCTTTGTAAAATTAATATCCGGAGAAGCAGCAGTACCAGTTGTATTGACAGTAACCCTGTCAAAATCATTGTAGTTATTATAGTAATCGAATCCCACAACCAAACGGTTACGCAGACCGGCAACTTTAAAATCGCCGGTAAAATTCTGTTGGATATTGGTTGCGATAAATTGAGTATAGCCCGTTATTACCTGCGGACGGATTGTAGAATCTGTGCGTCCTGTCAATGCGGTAATATATCCGCTGATTGAAGAACGTGCACGGGAAACGATCGTTTGTGAAGTCCAGCTATCTGAAATCTTATAATTTGCCTGGGCAAAAATATTCAGCAGCTGTGTAGTATATGGGAGGTCGTTGCTTAAGAAAGTTTTCTTATATGGAAATCCCATATCCGCAATCGACTTTCTTGATATTCCTTTAGTTGCATCTGCATTAACAAAGGGATTGAAGCGCACCACTGAAGTTCCTTTGGCCTGACTAAATTCTACGTCAAGCAATAGGGATAAACGATCTGTGACCTGGTACGCAAAACTTGGGGCAAGCGTAAGGCTGTTGGTATACCCTTGATCCTGGAAGCTTTTTTCAAAATTCGTTGCACCATTTAAACGGAACAGCGCTGTTTTACTTTCATTAATAGGTGAGTTTACATCAAAAGTTAAACGGTTAAAATTCCAGCTTCCGCCAGTATAACCTACTTCGCCTCCAACACCATTGTAAGGTTTTTTGGTTACACGGTTGTATAATCCACCATAACTGCTGGAAATACTATTACCAAACAATGTGGCTGAAGGACCTTTGATCACTTCCAGGCGTTCTAAATTAACAGGGTCAATCATCGCAAAAGCAGCACCGGCTACCCCATTTCTTGCATTAGGCTCGGTATCAAAACCACGCGAGCGGAAAGTAACACGACCCTGGTTGGCAATCATCGGGATTCCTGCCCCGGCAACGTTTTTGGCGATGCTGGCCAGGTCAGTTGCCATTTGTTCCTGGATCAGTTCTTTTGGAATTGAAGCATATACCTGGGGATTTTCCAGGTTTTTAATCGGAAGCCTGGCTATATAAACGCTCTCTTTTTTTGCAAACTTGTTTGTTTTATTGCTACCTATTATTACTTCCTGCAAAGCCTGCACATTTTCTTTGGGAAGCTGGTAATTGGCAACTACGGATTCGCCTGCAGCAACTGTAATTTTCAGGTCTTTCTCTGCGGCACCAAGCAGCTGGATGATTATGGTGTAAGTTCCTGCTGGCAGGTTAGTGAATGAATAATTACCCTGGTTGTCTGTCAGTGTAATTTTATTCAGCTCAATCAGTGAAACAGAGGCCGATCCATATGGCTGGCCATCAACCAGGGTAACCTTTCCCGATATTTTACCATTGGTCTGGCCGAGGGAAGTTAAAGGGCCTGACAAGATACAGGCGATAAGAACTAGAAGTAAAGGTTTCATCATTAATTATATATGTGTCTTAGTGTGTTTATTACACGGGCAAATATATAACTATTGTTTATAATCAATCTAATTAAAGGGTGGTTTTTTGAATATACTTATAGGATAGCTCCTCCTGCCAGGATCAAAAAGCATATGTAAATAATTATTGAACAAGCTGAAAATAATTACATCGGTGACGAATGCTGGTATAAGAGACACCCTTGTAAGTACCAGCTTTAGGGTCTGTCCAGTCTTCCCTGATAATATAAAGGCCTTTCATTGTTGACATAAATATTGCTTCGCCATTTTCATCGATTGATAATTCTTTCTCCCAGTTCTCCGGATTAAAAACCCGTATTTTAGTCGACTCAACGGCTTTAACCCCGTCGTTAAAGGCTTTTACGATGATCTTCTTATCTTTTGTTACGGTAATAATATCCAGGAATTGTACAGGTTTTAAAACCGATGCATTATCTTCTACCTGATAAGCTGCACAGAGATAATCGACAGGCAGTACATTTTTTCCGCCAGTTTTAGAACGATCAACTACGGGATGGGTGTCGTTAATTCCAAGAACCTGGTAAACACCCTTTTGATTTGGGGTAAATGTTCCCTCCCAGCAGTCGCCTTTTAAGGTTATAGGGATATTTTTACGTTGACCTTTTCCATCTATAACGCTGATACTGAATTCACCCGTAAGGATCAGCTCCCGCCCGGCAAGGGGTTTACGCACACCTGATTCCTCGATAGTACCATAGTATATCTTAATAGAGACGGCCTGGTTTAGTTCGCCTGATCCTTTTACATCCATCCAGTAGGCACTGGCCTGACTGATAAAAGGGATAGTCATCAGGAGCAAGAGCAGAGAAAAAAAAATTCTTTTCATAATTCCCAAATGTAGTCAGATTCTTAGATATCAATCTGCCTGTCCTTAACAGGGTAGCGAAAAAGATCAGCAACAGATATTTCTAAAATGTTCCATTAAATGCGAGTCCTCCAGTTTTTTGCTGATAGGTTGGTACCACTGAATAATGAATACTTTGTTTGCCAATAACCAGTTTCCTTAGATGAGGATAGATGAGGTAGACGATTTTAGTGGAAGCAATCCCAAACCCTGCTCCTGCAACTACATCGCTCAGCCAGTGTTTATTGTTATACATACGCAACACGCCCGTTGCTGTGGCTACTGTATAACCTGCATAACCGATCCATGGGGAAACATCACGATATTCCTGGTTTAAGAATTCTGCAGCCATAAAAGCATTGGCGGTATGGCCGGAAGGAAAGGAATAATTATTGGAACCATCGGGCCGGTTACGGTCTGCTAACCGCTTCACGCTTGTGGTAGAAATGTTCATGATACTAAAAGATAGCAAGTACAACGCAGTTTGATCCACAATACCATGTTTCCCTTTGATACCGGCCAGATTTAAACCATACACTGCAACCATCGGCACAAACTGCATATAATTATCCAGATGATGAGCAAATAATGGGTGATCTTCCTGAAGCTCATTTTTAGTACTGTAGTCCAGCGTCCTGATAGCATTGTTCCCGAGAGATACCAGTCCGTAAGAGATTAACACCGCGGGAACAATAAATGACTTCACATTCGGCGGGTTTTGTCCACGGTTCAGCAGGATTGACGCCGACTTAACAGGTACAGAATCTCGGTCTGTGGGATTTTGCGTTTGAGCAGCTGCTAACCGGGGTAAAACAGTGGCTAAAATTAGAATGAAAAATTTCATAGATGTATTGCCAGGTTTTTATTTTCCTGCCAATTCAAAGGAACAGCGTAAAACTGTAGGAATTCTGTATTTAAGATCCGACTGTTTAGTTTCGGCTTATAATTCTGCAGGTATCTCCAGCTCTCCTTTGTTATTATCATTTTTATCAAATTTGAGGTTACCAAATTTGTAACTGAAGGTAATTCCAAAAGAGCGGTAAGGGACTTGCCGAATGCTATATTGCCTGTTGCCCGACTGTGAAATCTCGCTACGCTGATTGATATATTTATTAAAAGGATCTGTAGCACTGAATCCAATACTGGCTTTATGATTCATGAACTGTTTCCGTAGTGCCATAGTGTAATATAAGAATGAAGCATTTTTACCCTGGACACCTATTTTTGGAGAATTATAATTTGCAAATAGTTCTGCAGATAAATTCTTTGGAAACTGATAAGTGGCATTGACGGTCATTTTATATTCCATTCCTTCAGCATCCTGATTTAAATCATCAAAATCGAATACAATTGATTTATGATAGGCCATTACATTAGACCTAAATGTAAGCTTACTGGTCAACGGTATACTGGCGTACACATTGCCACCAGTTTTGGTCTCCCCGCCTGTATTAATCCTGCTGGTAATAGTGACGTTGGTGTAAGTTACATCCCCCTCTTGGTAAGCAGGATAAAAATAGGTATAAGATTTCATGTCATCACCATTATGTCTGTAAAATGCAGTTATGTTCACGGATGTACCATTTTTGAAAGATCTATTGTAGCCTATTTCAATGTTATTTCCAATTTCAGGGCGCAGATTGGGATTACCTGCAGAGATATTATAAGGATCACTACGGTTAACAAAAGGATTTAGTTCTTCATAATCAGGCCGTTCGATACGGTGACTATAACTCATTTTAATTTGCTGTGTATCATCAATCTGGTGCGAAACGACAATAGAAGGATTAAATGATCCGTAATTTGGAATAGTTGTATTGGCAAAATCAGTATAGTTTACGGTGTACTCATAACGTGCTCCAGCTTTGACATCAACAAAATTGAAGGCTTTGAAAGATGCCGATAAATAATAAGCGAAGATATTACGGTCGTATTTAAAACCATAGGATTGCAAAGGATCAGGAACATAATTTTGCCCCGCAGCATCGTACAGCTGTGCATCTACCTGGCTGTTAATCGTTTTAAAGAATGCTTTGGCCCCGGTTTCCAATTTGAAGTTTGTACTGACAGGTTGCGTATAATTTACCTCTATCCCGGTTTCCTTTACTTTACCCGGACTGTTGCTGCTTGCCCCTGAAGAAGCGTTCCCGGCTTCCAGGTATTGCTGCAACTGTGTAAAAGAGGATATATTATTACTGATATTTGATTGATACAGTATATTCAGTTCCTGGTTTTCCTGTTTAAACTTTTTCTTGTATCCTACATTCCACTGGAAAGTATTGGAAGTGATCTTGCTCGCTGCATCACGATCTGAATTACTGATGATGGGTAAACCATCATTATCAAAAGAAGTCTGCAATTGATTTGCGAGATCTGAGCTATGATTGCTGAACTGCTCATAACCTAACGAAGCGGTCAGGTTATCATTAGGCGTAAGGTTCCAATCGAACCCAATCCCGGTTTGATAACCTTTTCTTCTGATCCTGCTGGAGCCGTCCTGATTAAGCAAGTCGATTCCCTCTGCATTAGTTAACCTTTTACTATTTAATGAAGTGGTATTGGCCTGGCTGTTTCCACTAAAAAAGGTATTTACACCAAAATTATTCTTTCTTGCGTTGAGGTTGAACGACCCATTGGTTAATCTTGTACCAGCCGAAAGGTTAACTGTCCCGTTAACACCCGTCACGTTGTTATCTTTTAATACTATATTGATTACACCACCAGTTCCCTGCGCATCATATTTTGCACCGGGATTGGAGATAACTTCTATATTTTTGATCTGACTTGCCGGAATAGAGGCTAGTGCATCGGTTAGGCTTGCGCCAAAAATACTTGACGGCTTTCCATTGATCAGGAAGTTAATACCCGGGCTGCCCAACAATTCGACATTACCATTAATATCTACAGTTAGTGTTGGTACTTTCTTTAACACATCTATTGCCGTCCCGCCCTGGGCACTGAGATCATTTGAAGGATCATACACAAGTTTATCAATCTTGTTCTGAACGGTTGGCACTTGCGCGGTAATGTTTACAACGTTTAAAGTCTTTTCTGTAGAAATCAATAAAATCGTTTTCATACCCACCGCAGGTTTTTGTTCATTGATTAGCAAATGTTCGGCTGTGTAAGAACGGTATCCCATATAGCCTATACTGAGGCTATATTCTCCATCTGGGAGTCCGGTTATAAAACAATTACCCTGGGGATCTGATGAAGTAGTTTTTACTACAATTTTTGTTCCCTGCAGGCAGACGTTTACTGTAGCATAATCAATAGGTGATCTTGTAACAGAATCTATAATTCTGGCAGTTATTGTTCCGGCAGCTACTGGTTTCTGGGCGTTAGCTCCAAAGTGTAAGCAGGCAAATAAAAAGCAAGTGATCAGGTATTTCATTCAGCTATATATTGTTTGAGCACAAATCAACTATCCAAATCTGTAATCTTTCTGTACAAATCCGGATTATAAGATAAATAATCTATAGCTATTGATTCCTTTAAGGAAACAAGCCTGACTTAAAAAAAACAAAAAATGTGAAAAAAGAAAAATCACACTATACCTACCCTTAAAGATCATTTTAAATAAATCAAAATTGATTAAGGAGGCAAGTTATCAGCCAATTCTGTATGAATTCTGGAGTTGCCCTTACGGCAACAGCTCTAGTTGGTCAGGGCGTCCATTCAAAAGTAAAACTATGGTGCTGATCAATAAAGCTATAGGTTATGCCTAAATCAGAATGATCACATATCTGCTTTACAATGGAAAGACCCAGCCCATTATGCTTACTATGCTGTGCTTCTTTATAAAAGCGGCTAAAGAGCTTCTTTGAATCTAACTCGTTGAGCTTAGCCGTATTTGCGATGGTTAATCTCCCCGGATATAAAGAAATAGAAATATCCCCACCTTCTACATTATGTCTCCCAGCGTTACTCAAAAGGTTGTTTAACAGGATATCAATTAATTCAGGATTCGCTTTTACCGTAGCCGCATGAAGCGATGCAAGTATCTTAATGTTGTTTCCTGCCCAAAACTCATTGAATTGCAGTAGTTTTTCTTCTACCCTTTCCTTCAGATTGATTTCTTCTGTTGCAGTAAATTGCTGGTTTTCAATTTTAGCAAGTAATAGTAGAGACTGGTTAAGTTTTGACAGACGACTTACTGCAGCGTATGCGCTTTTTAAAGCATCACTCTGACCTTCCGACAAGCCTTCATCCTGAATAACCAAATCCAGTTTAGAACGGATAATGGCCAAAGGGGTCTGCGTTTCGTGCGAAGCATTTTCAGTAAATTCTTTCAGGATCCTATAATCGTCCTTTGCACCGTTGATTGCCTGGGAAAGGCTTGCATTCATTAAGGAAAACTCGTCAATATCTGATGCTGGCAATACAGGTTCGGTTTTGTTACCTAATTTAAAACCTTTCATCTCGTTCATTGCAGCATAAAATGGCCGCCAGAGCTTCCGCAAAATAAAATGATTCAGTAAAATAGAGATAGTAATAATCAACAGCAGAATTGCAAGCGTACTGTAGGCAATAGTTCTGATCAGCAATTTTGTACCTTCTAATGGTTTGGCCACAGAGATCTCGTACCATACCCCATTTACCCTTTGTGTAAATACGATCTCCCGAAAGGTTTCTTTCTTTTCATCGTCAATATTATAAATCTCTGCCTGCGTAATACTTTTCTCATGGAAGCCATCTGTGACACGTTGAGTTACTTGTACTTCTTCGAAATTCTTAAAAACAGGAAGAGAATCATTCTTACTGACGTACTTATGCACCTGTTCTTCGTATTTGTCAAGCGCCTCGTCTACTTCATGAACCAATACTTTACTAATCAGCACATAGTAAACTATGCCGACTATTAAAAACAGAACCGACATTACGGTTAGGTTGATACGGTTATATTTAGCAAATAACTTCATGCTTATCCTTCAGCAGGGATGATAAATTTATATCCCATGCCATAAACTGCCTTAATATAGTCAGGGGAACCGGCATTCATCATTTTTTTTCTCAGGTTCTTAATATGCGAATAGATAAAATCATAATTATCTGCAAGATCGATATCGTCGCCCCAAAGGTGTTCAACGATCGCTTCCTTGGTAACTACCCTATTTTTATTGCTCAAAAGGTAAAGCAGTAACTCATATTCTTTACGGGTAAGGGTGCATGGCTCATTTTTAAATTTCAAGGATTTATCCTGGATATCCAGCAGGAGCTCCCCCACTTTAATCTGATTACGTCCGCCAAAAGATTTGCGTCGAATAATTGCAGAAACTCTTGCACCCAATTCCGGCAAATGGAATGGTTTTGCCAGGTAATCGTCTGCACCGGTTTTTAGACCGATAATCTTATCATCCATAGAATTACGGGCGCTTACTATTAAAACCCCATCAGCTTTATCCATACTTTTTAATTCTTTTAAAATATCCAGTCCATTACCGTTTGGCAACGTAATATCAAGGATGATACAGGAATATTCATTCAGATGGATTTTTTCTATCGCGCTGTGGTAATCATAAGCGGCCTCACAGGTAAACTGCTCAGTACTGAGATACTTACTAATGCTTTCTGAAAGTTCTTTTTCGTCTTCTATAATCAATATTTTCATCAGTCAAGGGTTTCCTGTTAATCAAAAACAAATAAAAGGAGAAATACTGGATTAATTCTGGAGTTATGCAATCAATCACAGCATTTCAGGTGTTGATTGCTGAATTAAAAAATATATATTCTTATAAACTATAATAAGCCTTTGGTGTTGTAAATCCAACGACTTAGTAAGTTGTGTGTTTAAACTTTTATATATTTTTACACGATAAATCCACCACTTAAAACACTAATGGTCCAAGATCAAAGCTACCCTGTATTACAAAATGAAGACGAACGATTGGCAGCACTACATTCTTATCATATCTTAGATACGGCTGAAGAAAAGGATTTTGACGACTTAACTACTTTGGCTTCGGTGATATGCCAGACACCTATTGCGTTGGTTAGCCTGGTGGATAAAAACAGACAATGGTTTAAGTCGCACAAAGGATTAGAAGCGACAGAAACATCCAGGGATTATTCATTCTGTGCGCATGGCATAGCTTCGCCCAATCATATATTTATTGTACCCGATGCAACATTAGATGAGCGTTTTAAAGATAATCCGCTGGTTACGGGAGATCCAAAGATTGTGTTTTATGCGGGTATGCCATTGGTCAATGCCGATGGTTTTGCTCTCGGATCACTTTGTGTGATAGACCAGCAAAAGCGCGAGTTAACTGCTGAACAGATTAATGCCTTAACTGTTCTGGCCAAGCAGGTAACCGATAAATTGGAATTAAAGAAAAAATACGAAGAGCTGAAGGTGCTCAATAAACAATTTTTGCTTAGCAATGAAAAATTGGACCAGAGTAACCATGAACTGGCAGAAATCCATCTCAAATTTAAGCAGGCTATTGAAACCGCAAAGATGGATACCTGGAGTGTAGATTTGACTACTCAGCAAGTAAAGATATCAGATTTCATTAAGGGCATATTTGGTTTCCCGGTAAACGAAAGTGTGCCAATGGAAGATATCCTGGAGGCTGTCCGCGCAGACTACCGGGAGGTGTTATTGAGTGCACTAAACAATGCCATTGAATATCAACTGACCAGCGATACAGAGTACCCCGTGATTAACCGGTTAACAAAAGAAGAGCGTTGGGTAAAAGCTACAGGGAAAGTATTTTTCAACAGTGACAACGTTCCGGTTGAATATTCCGGTATGTTTATGGACATCACTGAGCGAAAGCTCGACGAACTGCGAAAAAATGACTTTATCGGCATGGTAAGCCATGAATTAAAAACCCCGCTTACCTCGCTGAAGGGCTACATACAACTATTGCAGGCAAAAGCAGTAAAAACGGAAGATAAGTTTGCCCGGACAGCACTCGAAAAGTCCGGAATACAAGTAAAGAAAATGACAGCCATGATTAACGGATTCCTTAATGTATCCAGGTTACAATCGGGAAAAATTCTTCTTCAAAAACAAACTTTCCTGCTTGATGAACTAATTAAAAATAGTCTGGACGATATCATGTTTACAGAAACCAGCCATATTATAGAGAACATAAGCTGTTCGCCGCTGCCTGTTCATGCAGATTTAGATAAGATAGGCAACGTAATTTCGAATCTGGTGAGTAATGCTATAAAATATTCACCACATGGAAGTAAGATCACAATCAAATGTTCAGCTTCAAAAGATACTGTACAAGTTAGTGTACGCGACGAAGGAATGGGTATTGCAGAGGCAGATCTGGAAAGACTGTTTGAACGTTATTACCGGGTTGAAGCGAAGGAGACTGAACTGATCTCCGGATTTGGGATCGGACTGTATTTATCTGCCGAAATTATCGAAATCCACGATGGTAAAATATGGGTTGAAAGTAAGGTAGGAACTGGTTCTACGTTTCATTTTAGCTTGCCGCTGTCAGATTAGCAAACTGTCAGTTACCTGGCAATGAATTTTCAGGAAGATTATTATTTAAGCGGATTCCAATTGTCTGCTCCGCCTAATATATTTTTAAGGGTATATTGTTTTGCTGCTTTGTTGCTCAGCTGCTTTGCCCAGGGTACGCGATTATTAGTTATTGCACCGGCTCCGCTGTTACCGTACTCTGCATAATAAGCTGTTTTCTCTTTTTCCTTAAACATCACATCACCTTTCCAGGGGTTCCATCCTTCAGGTGCAATATGCTCTGCAAGAACACAATCCAGGTAAACTGTTTTGGCATAGCCCCGCCACGGACGGCCCAGAAATACTTTATTAACGTCAGGAGCTGCAATGAGGTTACAGCCGTTCAGTACAAAACCAAAAGCCTGACGCGGAGATGTAGCTGCAGCAGTAATATAGGAGTCTGCCAGGCTCTTTATTGTACAATCCTGGAACAGAGCAGTTGCTTCTCCAAAGATGAAATCTGTTGTACCTTCAATATCACATTTTGTATAGTATTGCCTGCTGCCCTCAGTAGCTGCATATAAAGTATCCTGGTTGCCCAGTAATCTGCAATTGGAGCATACGAACCGGTCGCCCTCTACATGCAAAACAACCGCCTGCCCTACCCTTCCGGCATTATTTTTTATAGTTAAGTTCTCCATAACGGTATCATCTCCCTGCACCAATACCGTGTAAGATGTATATGTTGAAAATTTATCGTTTCCAAAAGCATCTTTGCCGCCAGGATTTATTTTACCGGAATAGTCATTATTGGTAATAACGGTCTGTTGTTTATCCTCTCCGATCAGCGAGATTTTTGTCTTCCAGCTAGGGATCACCAGTTTCTCGTGATAAGTTCCTTTTTTGATAAAAATCTTTACACGCCACTGCCCAAGATCGCGCACAGCATTAACCGCGGCTTGTATAGTTGTAAAATCACCGCTACCATCCTGCGCAACAGTGATTTCCTTTGCTGGAACTACAGGGTTTATCACTGTCGTCTGCCCCTGCAGCAGACCAAAAGAACACAGGAATAGCAGGCTAAACATCAGCTGTTTCATACTTACAAAATACACCAAATATGATGAAATAAAAAATTAAATCTTTTCCTGCAAATGCCTATGGCCTTTATGATATGGATGGAAATGTATGGGAATGGTGTGCGGATAGTTACGATTCCAAATAACCGCAAATGGTAAAAAGAGTGCGGCGCGGGGCTTCATTTTTATGTAACCCGCAATATTGTGAACGCTATATTGCCGGCAGCCGTGGCAAAGGCGAAGTAAGCAGCGCAAGTATAACCTGGGGTTTCGTTGTGTGAGCAGCATAAAACTGTAATGAACAGCATAGCCCGGGTTCCCGGATCGGGATGCCCGGGCTATGCTGCCGGCGCCGTTTAAGATATAACTTATGTTGATGAACTTAATACTGCCTAATTAGCTCTTTTTCTTTCTTCTTCACTTGCTGTAGTCCGTTTTCTTGCAGCAGCTACACTTTTACCTAATTTATAAGAGAAACTCAATGCAAACGTGCGCGTATCATTCTTTTGATAAATACCATTACGCTGCCCGTTGTTATCGATTATTATCCGGTATGGGTTTCCGTTGAGAAGATCCGTTGCACTAAATCTTATGGTGCCCTGTTTATCGAGGATAGTTTTACTGATACCCGTACTTAAGTCGTGAGTTTTGCCTACTCTAAGTGTGCCCTGTTGCACCGGACTGGTAAACCAGGCCCCGATCTCTGCTTTCCAGCCGCTGTTTTTATCAATAGTAAATGCATGGTCAGTTCGCAGATAACAATAAAACTGATCATAACTATAAGTGTTCCCCAACTGATTGGAGTTTTGTGTTCTATAATATCCCTGTGCGGTGTTGTTGATCTCCCACCAGGATGCCGGATGATGCACTGACGACAGTTCGAGACCTGCATCCTTGATACTGCCTATATTCTGCTGTGTATCAAAAAATGTTTTATTGATATTATCCTGTACGGTTACATTACTTGCCATATCATCAATTTGTGTATAGACTGCGGCGAAAGTATAATCCTGGTGCAGGGTATAAGTTAAACGAAGATCGTTGATGATAGCCGGTTTTAAGAAAGGGTTCCCGCTCCAGTAGCTATACGGACTGGAATAACTTTTTGCCGGGTTTAGCTGTCTGTAATCTGGACGGTCTACCCGCTTAGAATAGGCAAAACCAAATTCACTGTTTTCTGACGCTTTATAACTTACAAACACGGTAGGAAACAGGCGAATATAATTGTTGGTGTTAATAGAATCCAGGGAAAGCGACACGCCTTCGGTTGTAGTGTACTCTGCACGCAATCCTCCTTTAAAAGTCCATTTATTTATGGAACCAGAGATACTCGTATAACCAGCAGCTGTATTCTCGGTATATTTAAAACGGTCGCTCCGCATCAGGTCTAACACAGGTACCGGGCCCGCTGTATTATAAAAATCAAACACGTTTTCGCTTACCGTACTGGTATACTTGAGGCCGGATTCCATCGACCATATTTTGCCCAGATGATATTCATAGTCTACTTTTCCCGACCAGATGTTTATTTTTTGACTGGAAGGATAGGACACCTGGTAAGGCACTGAAGATAAAC
>Ga0247816_10000253_pt1 | contig 32750 bp, 31 predicted proteins | sample UWRJL209509C1_FD_179930 | JGI IMG/M metagenome (GOLD analysis project Ga0247816, IMG submission 179930) | Plant litter microbial communities from Arlington Agricultural Research Station in Wisconsin, United States - UWRJ-L209-509C-1 | ecosystem: Environmental > Terrestrial > Plant litter >...
CCATGTGCCCCGCAATCGTTGCGAAGAGCTTATATTTCTTAATAATCGCACGGATTTTAGGCAAAAATTCAGGCAGATACTCAGGTTTAACAATAAAGTCATCAATAAAAGGCGCAGTGTGCTTATCCTTCACCTTACTTCGTAGTAACTGAAAGCTACGGCGACGAAGAATCCAGAACTTCTCACTTGACCCTTCGGTCGGGTCTTCCTCGAAGCCATTGATCTCATAACGAGCTTTGAAAGGCTTGAGTTCGCCGTGAAGTGCCTTGATTTTATGACGCACCTCTTCTTCGGTCTCGCCAGTAAACTCAACCATCAACACAAGCTTGGGAATACCCTTAAGCATCTGAAGCCCTTCTGGTATAAGTGTCAAAAGGAGGTGAATAAACTTCACAGGGCCCAAGAAGCTGAGGAAGCTTGGCATGAACTTGATAGCAAGGATTAATGTCTGATCGTCAAATCCTTCAAATGTCGCTGGTTTATGACTAACGACGGTCTTAATAAGCTCACCTAGTCCGTTGATATCACGGAGGAAGAGTACAAGAAGCCCGGAATGAGGTGGGCGCGGCACGAGGCTGAACGTGGACTCGGTGACGAAGCCGAGCGTCCCCTGGGCACCAATGATAGCTTTACCTAAATCAAATAGTTCCGTTTCTCGGTTCCAGACATTCCAAAGATGGTACCCTGTTGAATCTTTACTAACATCGGGCTTTGCAGCTTGAATCTTGTCGTAGTTTGCCTCGAGCAGCTCATATAGCTCCCTATAGACACGACCCTCAAAATCATCCTGACCCATTTTTGCTGCAAGCTGAGCTTTATTGAGCGGCTTAACGACCCGCTCGACACCATCCGCAAAGACAAACTTGAATTCAGAGACGTACGTATCGGTCTTGCCGAACTCAAGCGACTTTTCTCCACCTGAGTTATTATTGACCATCCCACCAAGCGTACAGAGGTCACGACTCGCTGGATACGAAGGGAGGAGCGCGTCAAACTTAAGAGTTTCAACGTCAAAGTCGCGGAAATACATACCTGGTTGAACTGTTGCTGTCTTACGGTCTATAGCAATGAGTTGATTTAAATGATTATGAAAATCGACAATGATTGAATCGTTAATAGCCGCACCCGACATATCGGTTCCGGCGCTACGCGCTGTTAGTGATAACTCTGGGTTCGCCGCTTTATTGTCGGCAACAAACGTTACTAATTGCTCGACATCGTGAGTCGTTTTCGGTGACGCAATCAGCTCAGGAATAATTTCGAACATTGATGCATCGTGAGAGTAAAACTCTTTTGATTCGTTGGTGTCGTCTAATTCTCCGCTAAACCCTGTTTGCTGTAGTTTTTCTTTCAACTGGTTCATACCTGTAATCATAAGCTGAATAGTAGGTGAACGCAAGGGGTTACGTGGGTATGAAAGAATGGTGTTTTTTCGGTAAATATGCTATAATAAAAGTATACAAATCAATGTTGGGAGGCGATAGGTAGTTCCGCAAGGGATACCGAGCCGTTTGCACCACAGAAAGGGTTATTAACCTACATGGCAAAAAAAGCCGATTTACTCGCCGAAGCTGCAAAGCTAAAGCTTGAAGTAACAGAAAAGAACACCATTGCAGAAATCGAAGCTGCAATCGCTAACGCTGCTCCTGCAGAAGCTACCGAAGCTGAAACTACTGAAGTAGCTGAAGTTGAAGCAACAGAAGACGCACCAACAGCAAAGGCCGGAAAGCGCTCTGCTAAGGCTATCGCCGAAACAGAAGCAAAGCTTGAAAAAGAAGCTCGCAAAGAGTCTGGTGACACCTCACCAGCTGATGGTTCTGAAGAAGTTGTTAAAAAAGGTCCAAAGCCTGTTACTCGTACACTTCTTGAACGTCGCGGCAAGGGCTACCGTAGGGTTGCTGAAAAGGTTGAAGTTAACAAGCTTTACACCCTCGACGACGCTATCAAGCTCGCAGCAGAAACAAGCCCAAGCAAGTTTGACGCTAGTGTAGAGGTTCACGTTCGTCTTAACGTTGACCCACGCCAAGCTGACCAAAACATTCGTGCAACGGTAAGCCTTCCTCACGGAACTGGTAAGAAAATCCGCGTTGCTGTATTTGCTCCTGAAGCTGACCACAAAGCAGCTAAAGAGGCTGGTGCAGACATCGTTGGTGACGAAACATTCATCGCGCAGCTCGACAAAGAAACTATCGACTTCGATATCCTTATCGCAACGCCACAGTACATGCCTAAGCTTGGTAAGTACGCACGTCAACTTGGTCCACGTGGCCTCATGCCTAACCCTAAGAGCGGTACTGTCGCAACTGATGTTGCTAAGGCAGTTACTGAAGCTAAGGCTGGTAAAGTTGAATACCGTGTCGACAAGCAAGCTATCGTACACCTCAGTGTCGGTAAAGTAAGCTTCGGTGGTGACAAGCTCGTTGAAAACGCAAAAGCATTCTTCGACAGCCTCCAGTCACAAAAGCCATCAAGCATTAAGGGTGGATACGTTAAATCTATCACCGTTGGTTCAACAATGGGCCCTGGTGTTAAGGTTGAGAACTTCGTTAACTAATAACGATCGTTTCACAAAAAAAATCGCCTCGGTATGAGGCGATTTTTTTATAGACACAGCTACTCTATAGATATATAGTGAATGGCAGTGGGCGCGTCAACAAGACGTGCCCTTGTTCTTAGGAGTAGTATGTCCGTGACAACTTACGAAGACGTCCTTCGTGATGTCTTCGAGAACGGCGCTCAAAAGGGCGACCGTACGGGTACCGGCACGCGTAGCGTGTTTGGCAGGCAGGTTCGTTACGATCTGTCAGAGGGGTTTCCTCTCATCACAAGCAAGCGCGTACCCCTTCGACTTATTGCAGAGGAACTGTTTTGGTTCCTTCGCGGTGAGTCCAACATCGGGTCGTTGCTCGAGAAGGACGTCCACATCTGGGACGCGTGGGCCGACCAAAACGGCGACCTTGGTCCGGTCTACGGCGTGCAGTGGCGCTCCTGGAGTGGCAAGGACGGCGAGTCCATCGACCAGATCAGCAAGGTGGTAGAGCAGATCAAGACAAACCCCGACTCGAGACGAATCATCGTTTCGGCGTGGAATGTCGCCGAGCTGCCTAACATGAAGCTCGAGCCCTGTCACGCGTTCTTCCAGTTCTACGTGGCAAACGGCAAGCTCTCGTGCCAGCTGTACCAGCGGAGTTCTGACATGTTCCTGGGCGTGCCCTTCAACATTGCCAGCTACTCACTGCTGACTCACATGCTTGCACAACAGTGTGAGCTGGAAGTCGGAGAGTTCGTTTGGGTGAGCGGCGACACGCACATCTACAACAACCACGTCACGCAGGTTGAGGAGCAGCTTTCTCGCGAACCCCGTCCGCTGCCACGACTACTCCTCAAGAACAAGCCGGCAAGCATCTTCGATTACACCTTCGAAGACCTCGAGCTCGTCGGCTACACCCCGCATCCCGCCATCAAGGCGCCGGTTGCGGTTTGAGGGTACTCTCAAAAAAACCGCCCGTGAGTCGGCTCGATGAACCAGAAACGGTTTATCGCCGGCTCATTGGGCCGACTCACATTGAATTTATATAAGTTTGTCTCGCATCGGCTTCTAGGATACTATATGTAGTACACAGGAGTGTGAAACAACAAAACGGGGAAGAATACATATGCCAAATTCAGACGCGACAGGCGTTTACAGTAATGTACAGATTATAAAAGCAATCGAAGACGGTCATATCGTTCAGTATCCTTCAGCTCCAGAGCTTATTAATGCGAGTAGTGTTGACGTCCGCCTTGGCTACCATTTCTTTCGCACTGACGTACAAAAAGGCGAAAGCGTCTATAATCCGTTTGACGCAGACGATATCAAGCGATATTTTGGTGAACCACTCGAAGCCCAGCCACTAAAAAATCTCGGCAAACTAAAAGAACTTATTGACGATCAAGTCCTTGCCAACATCGACCCCGACCAGCCTGTAATCCTCATGCGTCCTCATGAACGCATCCTTGCACATACGCATGAATTCATCGGCATTAAAGCGCCAGGCACGAGTAGCATGCAAGCGAAGAGCACCACCGGTCGCAATGGTATTGTTGTCTGTAAGGATGCCGGATGGGGTGACCCAGGCTACATCAACCGCTGGACGATGGAAATCCAAAACGATAATGACGAGTACGTCCCCCTCCAAGTAGGGATGCCGATTGCGCAGATTGCGTTTTACCACACCGGGCCAGTTACCGGCGACTACACGCAGCTATCGGGAAACTACCAAAGTTCAACCGACCTTAACGACATTATTAGCAACTGGACACCGCACTCTATGTTGCCGCGATCTGACCGAATGGTCGTTACTGTTCCGCCAACCATCACAGGGCTCAAAGAAGGCCTGAAGTAATGTCCGAGCTGGGTCGGTATATTGTCATTGAAGGTGGCGATGGAACCGGAAAGACCTCGCAACTTAACCGGCTCAATACAGCGCTCCATACTCTAGGCATTGAAACTCTCGTAACCGTCAGTCCCGACAACGGACAACTCGAACCGATTCAAGAGCCTGGAGGAACGGCACGAGCTAATGAACTTCGACGCCGTATTAAAGATGGTTTAATTCCACGCACCCCATGGGAGAACGTTGAATGGCTGACCGAAGCGCGTCAGTCTAACTGGAATGAGCTGATTGAGCCGGCACTCGCCCAAGGTATCTGGGTACCAACCGCGCGTAATTATTATTCAACGATCGCCTATCAAGGATACGGTGAGGGTATTTCAATAGAAAAAATTGAGGCCTACACGCGAGAACAGGTCGGCGAACGGTATATGACGCCTGATTTAGTTTGTATTTTGGCACTACAAAATGAAGAGGTGCGCCAAATGCGCATCACTGGGCGATCCGAGGACTCACATAAAGATAGGTTCGAATCTAAGCCACCCGAATTTCAGTCAGCTATGCAAGACGGCTATGTTCGCTACGCACACGAAACTGGTGCGCCTATTATCGACGCTGGTCAAAGCGAGGATGCGGTCTTTAAGGATATTTGGCGTCACGTCGAACACCTTTTGTAGACTACTTGGTATCGTCGAGGTGCTCAGGTGGTACAAAGAGCATATCGCCAATGTTTTTACCACGAGGTACTTCACGGGCTACTCGTGCTTCTTGCATGTGAGCAAAAAGGGCAGGGAAGCGCTCTTGGATATCGTGCTGTAGTGCAACGCGTCGCTGCTCACGCTTTTCTTGCTGTACTGTTTCAATTTCGGATGCAGTTTCAGGGTTAAAAGCGTAAATTGTTGTTGAGACAGGAATTACTAGTGAGAACTCATCAGCTTCAAGGAGTCCAGCTGCTATTTGGTCGAGGTGGCCAATTCGTACAGCATCATCCTGCCACGTTTTATCTTTTATATCAAGTGATCGGATTGCCTCGAGATTCGAAGACGGCAATGCGCCATTTTCGTCGCTACGTAAGATAAATGATGTGCGCTCACGTATCACAGTACCGTCAGGCATCAGCCCAAGGTCACGTTTACGGGTCATGAAGAAGCCTTCTGAGTAATTAGCTTCCCAATAACGTTCGTTCACGGCGCCCTTGATGCGGTATCGAGTCTCAGGATCTTCGTAGTACGAACCACCAAGTAGTTCAACGCTCTGGCGCACGGAGTCACGCATGACGTCAATATATTCAATACGCTTACCGTAGGGGTGCGTCAGACAGGCTAGTTCGGCGCTACGGATACCAAGCGTTTCACGAACAAGTAGTAGTTCGGCAGGGGAGGCATGGCCGAGCTTTGCTCGTTCTATCATTTCCATAGTAACGGGTGTCGATTGAAATTCATCTTCAGCGTGCAATGCAGTAAGGTAGTTTTCATGGTTAGCGGTTCCGCGACTGTGGAAGCGGGCGGAAAACGTGTCTTCCATGTATTTAACGATTTCTTCAGGGATATCGCTTGGAATATCTGTTTTTAGCAACTCACCCATAGCATCGAGTAGTACACATTGCTGGTCATAGGCAGATGCGTGGTCAAGAGGGGTCGCACCAAAGGTCTCCGGAGCACCGCGGGGAATATCGCGGGCTTGTTCAAGTATCTCTAATGAAGGCGACGCAAGCGCCTCGGGCTTAGTATCAAAGTTTAATTGTCGCTCTACTGACATAATGTATATATTATATCACGTTTTTTGGGATTAGTCCATACTGAGCACCCGTTACTAGGTCTCCGCAACGCCTTGTCATTGACATTTTCACCTCCGTTCTGTATACTTAAGCCCGACATACCAAAGACAGCGGCCGTAATTGCCAGACAAGCTTGCTTGAACGTAATTACTTAATCAGCCGCCGAGGCATAACAACATACTCTGTATATTGTTCTACTGTGAGTCTTTGGCAATGCGAGGTCCAAAGACTCATTTTATTTATAAAAGAATCTTACACTCGGGTACATTGCCATGTGTCGCAACTTAACAATCTGGCCGGATATATTAAAACCAAGGAGATTTTTATGGCAATTAGTCGCGATAAAAAGAACGAATTGGTTGCTGAATTTACTGAGCTTCTAACTAACGCAAAAACAACTGCGTTTGCTACGTACCAAAACATTAGTGTTGCTCAAATCCAAGTTCTCCGTGCTCAGGCGCGTGAAAATGGCGTTGTTATCAAGATCGTAAAGAACCGTTTGGTTCGTGTCGTTCTTGCTGACATCCCAGCTTACAAGGATATTGATACTTCTTCATTGAACGGCATGTTGCTTTACGCAATTAGCTCTGAAGATGAAGTTGCACCTGCTAAGGTACTTAGCGATTTTGCAAAGACAAACGACGCATTGGTTATTGCCGGTGGTCTTAGTGCTGAAGGTGGACTTATGTCTGCTGACGACGTTAAGGCACTCGCTGCACTTCCAAGCAAGTCTCAGCTCATTGCAGAAGTTATTGCTCAATTGCTTTCACCTGTTCACGACGTTACCAACGCGCTTTCGGGCAACTTGCACGCGCTACTTGACGGTGTTGAAGCTAAAGCAACCAGTTAATTATTTTGAAAAACCGGGTATAAAACCCCATTTACCACATTAAAAGGAGGCTATAATGGCTGATTTAAAGAAATTCGCAGAGACCCTCGTTGGTCTTACCGTTCTTGAAGTAAACGAACTCAAGACAATCCTAAAAGATGAATACAACATCGAACCAGCTGCTGCTGCAGTAGCTGTTGCAGGCCCTGCTGCTGACGCTGCACCTGCAGAAGACGCTAAGTCTGACTACACTGTCGTCCTTAAGGACGCTGGTGCACAAAAAGTAGCTGTTATTAAGGCTGTTAAGGACATTACTGGTCTTGGTCTTGGTGAAGCAAAGGCTATCGTTGACGGCGCACCTTCAACAGTTAAGGAAAAAGTTCCTACTGAAGAAGCAGAAGCTGCAAAGAAGACACTCGAAGAAGCTGGCGCAAGCGTAGAGCTTCAGTAATTTCAACGAACTGCGCATTCGCGTAGTTCACCCATCCGGTCATGATTGCTAAGCAGATTACCCCTCTTTACTGAGGGGTATTTTTGTTGCCTCGTGTGAGCTGCAAATTGAGCAAAGGCATTATTTATGGTATAATATAATTAGTCATGGCGAACGATGGAGTTCACCGTGGCAGCACCCATCCATCCGGCTATATCGGCCACTGACTCTGTTATCAGGGAGCAAGGAAATGGCACCTCGCAAAGCATCAAAGAAGATGCACGTTGTCGTGGCGTGGACTCCACAAAGCCCAGCGTCACACCTCCTGCGAATCGATCGAGAGATTACACTCAGCAGCGAGCTGAACAACCAGATTGCCATCATCGGCAATGGCGGGCACTATGCCTGCAGGACAAACAGTTCCGAAGTCGGCTGCACTGACATCAGGGCAGGTATCACTAAGGGTCGCGACAAACGTCTTTGCATCAGCAAGCTGCGTGATATCGTGCTGGTACTTGCCGCGTCTGTTGACGTAGCACCGCACAACGTCACGATCGAGCTGCTGGGTCGCATGGACAGCATGTCCCTCAACGAGCTGTGTCGCATGATCACAGACACCGGTGGCGACTACGAGACAGAGCCTGAGACTCGCCAGCAGCGGCACAACCGTGCACTAGCTGAGAGCGCTGACGTCTCTACGCGCGGTCGAAAGACCGAGCTTCAGTCGGCCTGAGCAGGTCAACAGTAGGATGGGTATCGCCCCCGTAACGTAGGTTACGGGGGCTTTCCTTTTAACGCATTACGGCTACTAAACTTACATACAAAAATGACAACACTTTAGCCCCTTAACCTGTTAATCGTGTGGATAACGAAAAAATACTGGGCTTGCATTTATTTTAAATAAGCATACTATAGCTCATTATGACTCAATTCGAAGTACCCTACGCCCAGCCTGAATTTCCAAAAGAAGACTTGCACGAAAGCAACGCCGCCTATGTGGAATACTTACTTCGCCACGAGCAAAGTAATCGACCGTACGCCGACATGCTGCGCGGATCCCTCCGTACTATGCACAGTACCGGACACCAGGCGCTGCAGCTGTGTGGTATTGAATTAGATTATTCTCAAGCCGAGTACGAGGCCTTCTGTGAGGGGTTTGCAGCACTCGAGTACACGACAACGGTTATTGGCCAGCATCTCTACGACGGAGACCTCGCCGTCACTAAAACAAAGCTATTATTTATCGATGGAGCGGACATGGCCGAATTTGAACTGGCCGATAGATTTACCGCGTGGCAACAGAGCCACCCAAATACCTACGGAGTCATCGTCAATGATGGAGAAGGACAGGGCGAGACAATGAAGCAGCTTCAGGCGAGAGCTATCGGGGCAGAGATGGCTTGGGAATTGCAGGTGTAAGACCTTCGATCGAAAACATACTTTGGCGACGCATCTCGCAAACATCGGCTACAATAGGTACAGAACCTATTCACAGAAAGACCTCTTATGAACGAAATCATCTGCCCACACTGTAAAAAAGCCTTCAAAATTGACGAGGCTGGATTTGCTGATATTCTCAAGCAAGTGCGAGACCATGAGTTCGAAGAGGAGCTCCGCGGTCGCATCTCTACACTAGAAAAAGAGAAGGAGAGTGCCGTTAAACTCGCCGAGGCAAACACGAAAAACGAGCTACAAGCGAGTGTTGCGCAAAAAGAAGCAGAGGTAGCTCAACTAAAGGCAGCTAAAGATGCCGAGCTCGCCGAACTGCGCTCTCAAAAAGAACTTGCGCTATCACAATTGCAATCGCAAAAAGATGGCGAATTGCTCGAACTGAAAGCTAAGCTACAGTCTATTGAAACAGAGAAGCAACTGGCCGTTACCGAGGCGGTTAATAGGGTAGAGCGGCAGCGTGATGAGCTGGCAAATGAGCTTCGCTCTAAAGAAACAGAGAAACAACTCCTGGAAACCTCTCTTAAAGAAAAGTTTGCTGCTGAGCTGAAAACCAAAGATGACATCATCAAGCTCAAAGACGAAGAGATCGTGCTTCGTAAAGATATGAAAGCAAAGCTTTCAACAAAAATGGTCGGAGAGACCCTCGAACAGCACTGCGAAACTGAATTTAACAAGCTTCGTTCGACCGGCTTTAAAAATGCCTACTTCGAAAAAGATAATGATGCTCGCAGTGGTAGCAAGGGTGACTATATCTACCGCGAAACCGACGACGCGGGTAACGAAATCATTTCTATTATGTTTGAGATGAAAAACGAAGGCGATGAGACGGCGACTAAAATTAAGAATGAGCATTTCCTTCGTGAACTCGATAAAGACCGTACGGAAAAGAAGTGCGAGTATGCCGTGCTAGTCACTTTGCTCGAGGCTGACAGCGAACTATACAACTCGGGTATCGTTGACGTGTCGCATAAACACGACAAGATGTATGTTATCCGTCCTCAATTTTTCATCCCTATCATTACATTACTTCGAAATGCAGCCCTGAACTCACTTCAATACAAGTCTGAGCTTGCCTTAGTCAAGGCACAGAACGTTGATGTTACTACCTTTGAAGATCAACTGAATGACTTCCGTGATTCATTTGGACGTAACTACCGCCTTGCGTCAGAAAAGTTCAAGACAGCAATTGAAAGTATCGATAAGTCTATTGTGCAGCTGCAAAAGACAAAAGAAAATCTTCTGCGTTCTGAAGACAACCTTCGTATTGCAAACAACAAGGCAGATGAACTTACTGTAAAAAAGTTAACCCGTAACAACCCGACAATGACCGCGAAGTTTAATGATGTTGACGGAAGCGGTGCGACGAGCGAATCCGATACGAATACAAACGCCAACCTTCTTTAGGGCATGAGAAAGCCCCGGAGGGCTCTCTTCAAAAGAGATTCCATCACGGGGCTATCCGCACATGTCGCAGACCTTAGAGGCGGGGAGAACGAGGTTGTGCACGTGACACATCTCCTCGGCACATGACCGGCTCGTTGTTGCACTCAAGGATACGCCCGATTCTGCGGGTCGTCCCAGGATTGATGTACCATTTGCCCAGATGATTTCTTCGACACGGAGACCAAGCGCTCCAGCAATGGCTGCTGCACTTGTGTCGTTCGTCTTGAACTTTCCGCCGGGGATCATGGCACGCATTACCGTTGCGGTGTGGACATTGGCCTTGATAGCAAGGCTGTGCGCTGTCCATCCCATGATATCCAGTGCTTCGGCAATCGTTACTTTCGTCAGTGTCGCTGTCACGCAACACCACCTCCAATGTATTGTACTGTACGAATTGATACGGATGTATCGTTGTATATTATAATACTTATTTTAGATTAGTCAACGGTTGACAATTAGGGCTCGCTATTTTAGTCGGAAAGGCGCATAATGGAAACACTACGTAAACAAAGGCGTTCCATGAACATCAATAAAAAGTATGCTAAGACTCAACGAGCACAAGAATTTCTAAAGTCCGAAGAAGGAATCGCCGTTTACGCCGAACTCATCAAAATGGTTAGTGATGATACGTACAATACCGCCTCATCATTTTCACCAAGCGCCGAAGACGGCAACCTGCTCTTTGTCGACAAGCACATGAATTACCTCTGTGCGCACCTTGGCGTTAATTCATCACACTACCTTTCAAACCTACGACTTATCACTAAAGTTCGTACATAAAAAAGCGACTTCATCTTCAAAAAGTAAAACGACCCGCACCATTATAGTGCGGGTCAACCGTTCTCGGTCAGCGATAGTCACGAAGACGTAGGCAGGGTCGTGCGCAACGGATGCAGCTCGCGTTTGAGCTCCGTTTGCACGTGAGGTGGCTTGATTGTCATGTGCGACGTCGAAACCACCTTAACGGCTTTTTCGAGCCGCTTCGTCAGCTGAGGACGACGCTTGAGCAGCGAACCGATCATCGACTTGTTGATCTTCCTCGGTTGAGGTTCTGACACCTCTCTGACGATCCGGTAGCGGCGCGCCAAGAACATGAGGAGCACCTTGTCGACGATCTCGATAGCGCTCGTCGTTCGAACCGACACGATTCCGTGCTGTAGGTGGATCGACTTGCCGTTGAAGCCGGGAGTCGCAAGAAGTTGCGACGTCAGCTTCGCGAGCTCATCGAGCGCCTTGTCGCGCGCTTCGACCAGCGGCTGCACCTTCGCAGCGGCAACTTCGGTCAGGGCGCGAACGTTCTCCTGGAGCTCATTGTCGTATCGTTCGATAGCAAGTTGCACCTCTGCAACAGTGGCGACCAACGGATCCATCTGTGCTGCGACTCCAGTACTGGGAGTCGCTACCTCCTGCCCGCTCATAGCGGACTCCTTCCTCTCGAAATGACTTCGGGGGACAAGCACTATTATGCCACTTTTATACCATTTTGTTAATACCTACTTCACCCCTTATAGAACCCTGGCATTCCTTGACATTTACACCCGGGATTGATATAAGTAAAACTAATATTACTTACAAAACACATACAGATAAGGAAACTGCGAGATACCATGTCTGAACTACCGGAGAAACAAGCAAAACGTCTCCACGCGCTTATTCAAGAAGCTGAGACAAACCTTGCTGCTGCCAAAGAACTGCTTATCAGCATTATTGGTGACGACGGCACAATCATTACCCCTAGGGGAAACACCATCGACGAAGTTGGTGGAAAAATCGTTGAAGGCGTATTTGATGGCCAAAAAATGGCTGGTCCCGACGGCAAAGAATACCCAGTACCAGCTAACTACGCCAGCAAGTCTAAACTTGTTGAAGGAGACATCTTAAAGCTTACTATTGCAGACGATGGCAGCTTTATTTACAAGCAAATCGGCCCAATCGACCGTACACAGGTAATCGGAACCCTCGTCCAGCACGATGGAGCATACTACGTAGAAGCAAACGGACGCGAATATCGCATCCTCCTTGCCAGCGTCACGTACTTCCGTATTAACGTTGGAGACCAAGTAACGATCATCGTTCCTACCGAAAACCAGGAAGCTACCTGGGCTGCAGTCGAAGCAGCACTCTAAGCACGACGCTTTAGTCAAATATCCCCGCACTCAGTTTGCGGGGATATTGATTTTTGAGACATTTTGTGCTATAATATACGTGTCTCAACCGAGACATCCTTGTTACAAGGACTAGAGAAAGAGGTGGTCCCGTTGCCTCTGACGGATCCCAATGATGTGCCGTCGCTCGAACGTGCTTTCGGGCACGACACGTACCTGATGAAGACGTTCAAGGACGCCAACATCACGTCTATCATCCCCCTGGCGCTGCTCCTCAGCGACAACCTGAGGGATGACATCAAGGGTATCGGCCCGCGCACCGCAAGGCGTATTGCCGACATCCTTGCCGAGAACGACCTCGAACAACGACAGTTCGGCGAGAGCCTGCCTGACTACATCGATCGTCAGTTCGGCTGCATCGAGGACGCGCCCATCGCGGCGCTCACCGTTGTGACACTTCGTCGCACCATCGGCACCGTCACCACTCGTCGTTCGCACTACACTCCGGTAAGGCTGCTGCGGCTGCTCGAAGAGCGCAACCGACACCTCAGGGTGTTGGATCTGCTCAAGGCAACCGAAGACCAGCTCATCGAGATGGTCGAAGAGCGTGTGATGTTCGGTCCTATCCTGCACAAGCTCAGGTCCGATCTCATCGAGATCACCTGGCGCATGCGTCACTGGGACCCCAACATGCACGTCGGCATCCTCACCGGATACTCCGCACCGAGCCGCCTCAAGCTCGTCCAGTAACAAGGGTACGGGTCTCGCGCACATACTGCGCGAGACCCAAGTCCCCAGCAGTATAAATATATTATTTGTACTCCTAGGAACTTTCAAATAGCCTTGCCAAGCACGAGCGGCACGACGTATGATAGAACTATCACACGAATGAAATAAACAAAGTGTAAAAACTACGGCAGTTTTTAGACAAGCATGTGTCTATAATTGTGCGTAGGGTAAACAAAAAAGGGGAAATAAGGTGTCTCAGGCGCTATATCGTAAATATCGTAGTAAATCATTGGCCGAGGTAGTAGGCCAAGATCATATCACTGATATTTTAACTCGTGCCTTAAAATCTGGGCGCGTCGCACATGCGTATTTATTCACCGGGCCTCGCGGCGTCGGTAAAACATCGATTGCACGTATCTTAGCCCACGAAATCAACCAGCTGCCATACAACGACGAGGCTAATCATCTTGATATTATCGAGATTGACGCAGCGAGCAACAATGGCGTTGAAGACGTTCGCGACCTCCGCGAAAAAGTTCAAATTGCTCCCGTTTCTGCGAGCAAAAAAGTATACATCATCGATGAAATTCACATGCTTTCAAAAGCCGCGTTTAATGCGCTACTTAAGACCCTCGAAGAACCACCAGAACACATTGTATTTATTTTAGCGACAACTGACGCTGATAAGCTTCCGGCAACTATCGTAAGTCGCACGCAGCGCTATGGGTTCCGTGCAATCGCGCCAAGTGATGCCGTAAAACACCTTCAGCACATCGCAAAAGAAGAAAATATTACTATCAGCGACGATGCCCTCACGCTTATTGCGGAGCGGGGAGAGGGAAGCTTTCGTGATAGTATTAGTCTGCTCGATCAGCTTTCTAGTCTTGCTGATGACAAAGATGGCATCACGACACAGCTTGTCGAACTAACGCTTGGCCTCGCGCCAGTCACTATTGTCGACGACTTGCTTCATGCTGTTGAAAAACACGACGTCGCTAAAATTGCACAACTACTCACCGATACAGAGGCCGACGGCATTAGCCCGGTTATTCTTAATGGACAGCTCACCCGAACGCTTCGCGACCAAGCGCCAACGAAGCCTCAGTTATTACCACTCCTTGATGCGCTCCTCGACGTTCCGCGTTCAACACAACCAAGTATTAAGCTTCTGAGCGTCCTCGGCACCGCAGCGCTCGAGCACAAGCCCAAAACTGCCGCACTCGCAACACCCGTCCTCGAGGTCTCAGCCACTATCGAAGAACTTTCGCAACAAGCTACTAAAGTAAAACCAGAAATTAAAAGTATCGCTTCAGTACAACCAAAACCTGTTATCACCACGCCAAGTGTTAACGACAGCGTCAAGTCGCACGCGCCGCAACCCGACAGCCAGCCAGAGCAAAAGCCCATCCCAGTCGCCAGCGTGAAGCCAGCGACACAGACGGCTACGAGCGACACTCCGCTTACCGCCACTCTCGAACCCTTCAACTGGGCAGCTGTCATCGAGTACACCCGCCAGCACCACCTCGCGCTCTTTAGTGTTATCTCAAAATGCGACTTCGAACTAGCTGAAAGTGAACTCACGATTTTCTGTGTTAACGCATTTTACAAGAAAAAGCTCGATGACCCGAAGTATAGCACCCACCTCTATGAATCGATTCAAGCATCGACCGGTTATCAACTTACTCTCCACACTATTCCCACAAGAGCACCTATGAAGAACTCGCAAGCTGCGGCTATTGCTGATATTATGGGCGGAGGAATAGAGGTTTCGCCCGAAGCAGTGTAACGCTGATTACGCCGAAATCTCAGAATAAAGGGAGCCATGGCTAACAAAACCGTCCCAGCAGGGAAAGTACCACCACAAAACATTGACGCCGAGATGAGTTTGCTCGGTGCTGTTTTAATTGACGAAGAAGTCCTCGCTGATGTTACTGAGCACGTAAAACCAAAAGACTTTTACGACAAGCGCCACGCGGTTATCTACGATGCAGTTATGCGACTGTACGAAAAAAACAAGCCGGTCGACCTTTTGACACTTACTGACGAGCTAAAGCGTAAAAAAGAAATCGACGAAGTCGGTGGCTCTGCGTACCTTACCGAACTTACTAACTACGTTCCAACATCTGCACACGCAGAATCATATGCAGAAATCGTGGCACAAAAGGCTGTTCGCCGTCGCCTTATTAAAGCGAGTGGTGAAATCTCAGAGCTCGGCTATGACGAAACCACGACGACCCAAGAGCTGCTACAACAAGCTGAAGCAGAGCTATTTGAAGTGAGCGACCAGTCACTCAAGCAAGACCTTACGAGCCTTGACAGCATCCTCACCGACAGCTTTGACCGCCTGGAAGAGCTTCACCGAAACAAGGGAGCACTGCGTGGTGTTCGCACCGGCTACCGCGACCTCGACAACATGACCGCTGGGCTGCAGCGAAGCGACCTTATCATCTTGGCAGCTCGTCCTGCTATGGGTAAGACAACGCTTGTGACAAACCTTATGTACAATGTCGCAACGATTGCCAAGCAGTCGGTTTTGTTCTTTAGTCTCGAGATGAGTAAAGAACAGCTGGTCGACCGTATGCTCGCCGATGCGTCAGGTGTCGATTCTTGGAATATTCGTACAGGTAACCTATCAGACGATGACTTTGGTAAGCTTTCTGAGGCGATGGGGGAGATGGCCGAAGCGCCTATTTTCATCGACGACACCCCAGGGCTTAGTGTGCTTGAAATGCGCACTAAGGCACGCCGCGCCGCTCATGACCAGCCGCTTGGGCTTATTATCATCGACTACTTGCAGCTTATGCAGGGGAGTGGCCGCGACAATGGCAACCGCGTCCAAGAGGTGAGTGAAATCTCACGTGGGCTCAAGCTGATTGCGCGTGAGCTTAACGTGCCAGTTATTGCGTTGAGTCAGCTATCACGTTCCGTTGAAAGTCGTTCGCCACAAATCCCGCAGCTATCTGACCTTCGTGAATCAGGATCAATCGAGCAGGATGCCGACATCGTGATGTTTATCTACCGCGAAGCGTACTATAACCCCGAGACCGAACGTGAAAATATTACCGACTTGATTATCGCTAAACACCGTAACGGCCCTGTTGGCAAAGTAGAACTTTACTTCCACCCAGAGCGCCTGCGCTTTATGTCGCTTGATCGCAACCACGAGTAGAATGCGCATTTCACTCGATTCCTCGTGGTATACTAATAGGTACTGTCATGGCAACACGTGATTTTTCAAAATACTTCCTCTATCGTTGGCGCTACGTAATCGGGTACGCCTTTGTTGGCCTCGCTCTTGCGGCGCTACTTGTCTTCGCTGGGCTTTATCTGCCGGGCGGGCTTTCAGAGTCTGAAAAAAATTCGGTCGTTCGGAGTGCTGCACTCTCGTGGAGTGACCCAGCAACGCTTGCGATACCCAATTTGCCATATTACGCGTTGCAGTCTGCCGTGTTCTCGCTGTTTGGCATTTCAATGTTCACGATTAAATTACCGTCACTTTTCTTAGCATTGTTGTCAGCTATTGGCATCGTCTTGCTCTTACGACGCTGGTTTAAGCCGAACATTGCCGTACTGGCTTCACTTATCGCTGTCGCGACAGGGCAGTTCCTATACATCGCTCAGCTTGGTACGCCGAGTATTCTTTATATCTTCTGGCCAGTAATGTTACTTCTTCTTGGGACGCAAATTACTCGTGTCAAAAAACTACGATTCTTATGGAAAATCTTGTTTGCACTATCGGCCGCCCTTAGCCTCTATACGCCACTTGGCATATACCCACTGCTAGCCATTGGGCTTGCCGTAGTCTTCCACCCGCACCTACGTGCTATCATTCGACGACTTTCCCGTTATCGTCTTACCGTTGTTGCACTTATCTTTATCGCACTCACCGCACCGCTTATTTGGCTCATTACGACAAGCCCGCAGCTCGGCCTCACGCTCCTTGGAGCTCCTACAGTATGGCCACCAAACCTCGCCGAGAACATCTTTAGTATCGTGCGCCAGTACTTTGCCTTCTGGGAGCCAAGTACCACAGCAAATATGTCGCCATTCTTTGGCCTAGGTTCATCACTACTTGTATTGCTAGGATTGTATCGCCTCGTTCGCACTCGACAAACCACACGCAGCTACCTGATTATCTTCTGGATCGTCTGTCTTATACCAGTGCTCGTGCTTAACCCATCATTCACCACGGTAACGTTCATTCCGTCGGTTATGATGCTCGCTGCCGGGCTTACGTCTTTGATTAGCTACTGGTACCGATTATTTCCTCGTAATCCGTACGCGCGCATCACTGGACTGGTTCCTATCGTCATTCTCGTCGGAGCACTTATTAGCACTGGTCTTATCCGCTACGGCTATGGCTACCACTACAACCCTAGTGTCGTTCCACTCTTTTCTGAAGATTTAAAGTTGCTTCCTAAAGACTCGAAGCAACTTGTTGCGAGCTCCGAAGAGCAGGCATTCTTTAAGGCTATCGGGCGATACCGAGAAAACCTTACCGTTGTCACGAAACCGTCCGACGACACCTTTATCGTGACCCGGGATGCACGTGACAACTTTGACGGCTACGAGATCAAGCAGATCATCGTCAACGAACGCTCAGCAGAGGCCAATCGCTTCTACGTGATGCAGCGCACCAAATAAATACATGGTATACTATCTCTAGTAGAAAATGACGGAGGATTACCATGGCTTTTGACCAAATGAAGATGTTGAACAAGTTGCGTAAAGCGCAAGCTGACCTAAAAAAAGAAATTATTGAAGTTGAAGCAGGCGAAGGTGCCGTTGTCGTACAAGTAACTGGCGAACTAAAAGTGAAAAAGATCACTATTGATCCAGAACGTGTTGACCTCGAAGACATCGCTGAACTCGAACACTGGCTTGAAATCGCAACTCGCGACGGCCTTGCAAAAGCACAAGAAGTTGCCGCTGAAAAGATGAAGCCCCTCATGGGCGGTCTTGGCAACCTCGGTCTTTAGGACACACTGTGGCTCGATTACTCCCAGTTGCACTGGAAAAACTTATTGATGAACTTGGTCGGCTCCCTGGCGTAGGGCAGCGAACGGCAGAGCGCTATGCGTACTTCCTTTTGCGTGCCGACCAACGCATCAACGACAGCCTCGCAACGGCCATTCACGACGTTCACGCGCGGGTGAAAACGTGTCCCGTTACGTTTGCGCTTATTGACGCAGACGAAGAAATCTCCGTACTGTATAGCGACGCAAGTCGTGACAAAAAACTTGTTGCTGTTGTTGAAGAACCGCTTGATATTGTGGCGCTTGAGCGTACTGGGCAGTTCAAAGGTACGTACCATGTCCTTGGCGGCGCAATGAGTCCTATCGATGGCATCGGGCCCGAGCAGCTCCACATCCCAGAACTTGTTGCGCGACTCGCGAAGGATGGCGTCGAAGAGATCATCATTGCAACCAATGCGAGCGTAGAGGGTGAATCAACAGCACTCTTTTTACAGAAGCACGTTCGCGATGCTGGTATTGATATTCGCATGACGCGGCTCGCTAGGGGTATTCCCGTTGGTGTCGACCTTGAGTACGCCGACCAAATCACGCTCAGCCACGCCCTTGAAGGCCGCCGAGCATTGTAGTCGTGCCGTAGATACCACATCACATATATACGCAGCTAACATTTTTAAAATAAAGTAGCCCCGTCCCCACACCGAGTATATCGGTAGGGGACGGGGCGTTGTTGTACTTCGAGCTCAGACTCGCGACTTCTCGTCGGCGACCTGGTCGTAGGCCTCGCTTGCGGCGTGGTCGTACGCCCTGGGCTGAGAACGGATGTCCTCGCCCAGTTCGTGCGTTGAAGCTGCGTGCATCTCGCTCCAGTAGTCCGGCCCTCGGAAGAGCTCGCTCACACCGTCGGCCGCACTGGTCAATCCGAGCTGGTCTCTCAAGAGCTGCGTCAATGTACGCACGAAGCCCAAGTCACACAAGGGCAGCAGAGTGCCAGCCTCATGACCATCGTCGATACGATAGCGCTGCACGAGGAGCTCGCACTGCGTACCCCACCGACTGATGGTGATAGCGTAGGCCCCATCACGCACGCAGATCGACACGTTGATGTGCTCGGAGCACGAAAACTCTCGCGGCTCTACGCCGATGTCGTAAACCTCGAACACGTCGATCATCTGATCAATGAGCTTCTTCGCTCGGTAGTGATCGGCGAACCTGGTCTCGTGCATGAGGTAGGCCATAGCCCAGAGACCCATGATGACCACACCGATGACGATAAACGTCCCGCTCGTCCAGAACGATCCTAGCGTAGCGCCGGGTGTACTGTCGTAGCGACTACCCTCGGAAAGAAGGTAGATAGTAAGTGCCGCGCTCATGATGAGCGAGCACCAGAACACGAGTCGGTGTCGCAGATCTTCAGTCTTGTCGAAGTGCATCTTGTGTCCTTTCAGTGTGGCCCGAAAGATTTCGGGAGGCGACTCTGAACAACAAGTCAGAAATATTATACCATACTTATGAGTATTATTCAACGGACACACCCCTGTGTGGTAAAATAAGTACAATGTTTACTACTGCACTCGACACAATTAATTCTGCGCAAAAATTTGTTATTATTCAGGCAGAAAATCCCGACGGTGATAGCCTCGGAAGCTCACTCGCACTTGAAGATCTGCTCTCTGAAGCCGGTAAAGACGTTAAACTCTACTGCGCCATCGATATTCCTAAATATATGCACTATATTCAAGGTTGGGATCGCGTTGAAAAAGACTGGCCAACCGACCGTGACGTCGCAATTATTGTCGACACGTCTGCCGAAGCGCTCATTCAACAAGCGCTCAAGCAGCCTGGAATTCGTCACTTCCTAGAAACGCACCCAGTTATCGTAATTGACCACCACCAGGACGCTGAAGGTGATTTGCCATTCGATACCCTCATGATCAACGACTCAACGGCTGTCGCAACAAGTGAAATCATTTACAACATGGCTAACGAAGCCGACTGGACAATCACACAAGCTGCCGCAGAGAGCATGTTCGTATCTATTCAAGCCGATAGCCTCGGTCTTACGACACCATCAACGACACCACAGAGTTACAAAGTAGCCGCAGAACTCGTCGCACTTGGTGCCGTCCCGGCAACACTAGAACTCCGTCGCCGCGAATACATGAAAAAACCAGCTGACATCCTTGCCTACAAAGGAAAGCTCATTGAACGTATTGAGTATTTTCTTGATAGTAAACTTGCTATCGTTCATATTCCTTGGGCAGAAATCGAAGAATACAGTGACCGCTACAACCCAAGTGTGCTCGTCCTCGAGGAAATGCGCATGGTTGAAGGTGTTGAAGTTGCGATTGCACTCAAAACATACCCTGATGGCAAGGTGACCGGTAAGATTCGCGTAAATGCACCGGTTGCAAATCAAGTTGCCGGCTTCTTTGGCGGCGGCGGGCATGAGTACGCAGCAGGCTTCAAAGTATTCGAAAATTATGACACAATCATCAGTGAACTACTAACCGCAACCGACAAGGCACTTACCGACTATGAGTCTTCAATTTCATAATCAATTAACCAAAAAAATTGATACGTTCACTCCTATCACCGAGGGCTCGGTACACCTTTATACGTGCGGCCCGACTGTCTACAATTACTTGACCGTAGGGAATTGGACTGCCTATATCTACTGGGATACACTCGTGCGTACACTTACTGCAAACGGACTATCCGTCACACGGGTTATGAACATTACTGATGTTGGGCACCTTGTAAGCGATGCCGACGATGGCGAAGATAAACTCGAAAAAGGCGCTCGCCGTGAAGGCAAAACTGCCTGGGAAATTGCCCAGCACTATACCGACGACTTTCTCGCAGGAATGCGTGCGCTCAACCTTATTGAGCCAACGCACATGCCGCGTGCCACAGAGTATATCGACCAACAGCTGGATTTAGTGCGCACACTCAAAGAAAAAGGCTATACCTATCAAATTAGCGATGGTATTTATTTCGACACAGCCCAATTTCCAACTTATGGCAACTTTGCCGAACTCGACCTAGACGCCCAAAAAGCTGGCGCCCGCGTTGAGTATAACCCTGAAAAGCGCAACGCAAGCGACTTTGCTCTTTGGAAATTCACACCCGTTACCGAGACCCGTGACATGCAGTGGCAAACGCCAATCGACATTACCGTCGACGGCACGACTCGTCCTGGTTTTCCAGGCTGGCACCTTGAATGCTCCGCAATGGCGATGTCGCTCCTCGGTGACACCATCGACATCCACACCGGAGGTATCGACCACATTCCCGTCCACCACACTAACGAGATCGCACAGTCTGAAGCGGCAAGCGGCGTCCAATTCGCTCACTACTGGCTACACAACAACCACCTAAAGGTTAATGGAACAAAGATTAGCAAATCTCTAGGCAACGGCTACACACTACAAGATCTTGAAGAGAAGGGGTTTAGTCCGCTTGATCTACGCCTACTTGTTTTGCAAAGTCATTATCGTACCGAAGGCAACTTCACATTTGATAACCTTACCGCAGCCCGAAACCGACGTCTTAATTGGCGCAATATCGCAGCCCTACGTCACCAGGCACACGACACACTACAGCCGGATAATATCACCGAGACTGAAAGTAGGACGGTTTCGCTATACGCAGCTAACCAGGCGCTCCTAGACGTGCTCTCTGATGACTTAAATACCGCCGAGGGTATGGCGATTATCGATGCAGCATTCGACACTGTCCTGTCGAGCCGACTCGACACGCTACACCAGCATGCACTCGTATCGTTCCTTGAAACTATCGATAACCTGCTTGGTATCGACCTCCTGGGTACAACACCCGACATACCCGACGAAAACAAACGGCTTATTATTGAGCGTGCTCGTGCTCGTGACGATAAAGACTATGAGCGTTCAGATGAACTCCGCGACGAACTTCTCAGTCAGGGGATTGCACTCCGCGACACAAGCGCGGGCCAAGTCTGGGAATACGCACAGTAGATACTACTTTAAAAGCAAAAAGAAAGAGGCCCTTAGGCCTCTTTCTGTTTCGTTACTACCGCGGCGATTCGAGCCTTTGGTTTGTGCAGTGCAGCACTTTCCTCGTGACGACTCTTCAAGTACTCTTCAATAAGAATACGCAAGCAGCCAGCGATAGGAATGGCGATAATACCACCGACGACCCCAAACATATACAACCCGATCGTCACGGCCGCAAGCACCATAAGGGCCGAGAGGTCGATTCGCTTCGCCTGGATATTTGGTGAGATGAAGTTGTTCTCGACTTGTTGGTAAATTACGAAGAAGATAACGTAGATAATCGCCGCTGGTACACTGTTAAGCGCCAAGAGTACGGCAATAATAACACCACCGATAGTTGCACCAAACATAGGGATGAGTGAAAGAATGAAGGTAATCGCTGCGGTCGGCATCGCAAGGTCTGACGGTACTTCCTGGAAGAAGAAGCTAAGGCCAAACACGAATAGCCCTGCACACGTTGCGCCAATGGTTGAAACGGTGAGCTGCCCCGTAACGTAGCCGCCAACAACGCCATACATACGGCCAACAACACGGCGGTGGGTCTCCATCTTTTTCTTATCAGTATAAAGACGCCAGAGACGCTCCATCCACTTCGGCCCTTCAATGAGCATCAAGAAGGTTAGCACGAGCACCAAAATGAGAGCGGCCATAAATGAGAAGAACGAACCGATACCAGCAACGACGTTCTTGCCGACATCGCCAGCCCAGTTGGTTGCCGTGTCTTTGATAGAGTTAAGTGCAGTGTCCACCTGAGGTTGAAGGTTATATTCTTCAACAAAACTATTGAGCGCGCCCCATTGAGAGGTCGCACTATCAACAACCGCTGGAACGTTTTGAGCAAACTTAGCGGTCTGTTGAACCATAGCGGGGATAACCAGCGTCACAATGACGCCGATGACCGCAATCACAGCAACATACGCTATAGCGGTTGCACCAACACGGCTTTTACCAGGGAGTTTTCGTGATAGTAATGACACGGGCGCATTAAGTGCCAGCGCAAGGAATAGTGATATCCCTAAAATAATAAGGGCTACCTGCGCCTTATACAAGAGGAAGGCAACCAGGCCAATTCCAAAAACAACCAGCCAAAAACGGACGAACGTACGTGTATCTATATCTATCTTAGTCTTCATACGCCGTATTATACACACATTATTCGCTTTGCGCCCCTTAAACCTCGACAAATCGGTTATGGTAACGGTATAGTGAATAGAAGTATGGAATCATTAGTGAGCGCACTCGAAAAACAAATTAACGGTGAGGTATTTACCGACCTGCCAACGCGTCAACGAGCAAGCCGAGACGCAAGTATTTATGAACTCACGCCGGACGTCGTCATTCAACCGACCGACTCGACCGACATAGAGAGACTCGTGAGCTTCGTACAAAAGCACAAACCTGCGTATCCAAAACTATCTATTACACCTCGCAGCGCCGGTACTGACATGTCGGGTGGAGCCATCGGCTCATCACTTCTCATCGAGATGACACCTCACTTTAATAAGATCGAATCATTACAAAAAAACATCCTGCACGTTCAGCCTGGTGTATTCGTTCGCGACATCGACCCACTCCTCGATGCAAGAAGCCTTCAACTGGGCTGCGCGCCAGCTAGTCGCGCCTGGTGCACCATTGGTGGCATGGTAGCAAACAACTCGGGCGGAGAACAGTCATTGCGTTATGGCAACGCCGACCGCTCGGTTCGCGAGCTTTCCGTTGTGCTCGGTGACGGCAAGACGTACCTCATCAAACCGCTTACAAAACGACAGCTTGATAAAAAAATAGCCGAGAAGACGTATGAGGGCGAGTTATATCGTCGCGTCTACGAGCTTATCGAACGACACTATGACCGTATTAAAAACGCCCGCCCCCGCGTCAATAAAAACTCGATGGGATATAACATTTGGGCTGTCTGGGATCGCGACACCGGTATTTTTGACATGACGCAACTATTTTCTGGAAGCCAGGGAACCCTCGGTATTATTACTGATATAAAAATCGAAGCTGCGCCGAAAGCCCCTCACACAGGATTACTCCTCGCATATCTTCCGTCACTTAAGTACCTAGGAGAAGTAATTCGTACGGTTATGGAACATAGCCCTGCGACCTTCGAAGGGTTCGATGGTATTACCTTTAACCTTGGCATTAAATACTTTAAAACGTTCCGCCGCCAGCTTGGTACGAAAGAATACCTTCGTCAACAGGCGCACCTAACGCGCTCTGTTGCCCGATTTAAAGGACACCTCCCAAATATGCTTCTCATGATTGGCGTCGATGGCCGATCTCAGCAAGAGGTACTCGATAAAATAGCCGCCCTCCACGACGATCTAAAACAGTACAAACTTCGTATGGACATCGAAAGTGACGAGGCCTCAAGTGCACCATTCTGGCAAATACGCCGTGCGTCACTAGCCTTATTGCGAAACCAAATCCACGGACGATACGCATCACCGTTTATTGACGATATGACCGTTCAGCCAAAGTATCTCCCTCAATTTATCCCCGAGGTTCGCAAGATCATTCGCAAATACAAGCTCCCAGCAACCATTCAGGGGCACTTTGGTGACGGAAACTTTCACATTATTCCATTAATGGATATTGCCAACACTAACGAACAAGCAAAGCTCGAACCTGTTATGCGAGAGCTCATTCCGATTGTCTTAAAGTATGGCGGCACAATGGCAGGGGAACATAACGACGGAATGGTTCGCGGCCCATGGCTCCCTGCGATGTTTGGCCAAGAAATCTACAGTATTTTTAGAGACGTAAAAGAGATCTTTGACCCACAGTATATATTCAATCCCCATAAAAAGACCGATGCATCATGGGAATTTAGCATGAATCACGTCCGCACCGAAAATGACAATGGTTTGATTAAATAACGCTAGATATTGTATAGTAAGTATAGATATGGCTACTGAAACAATCGGCTGCGTTAAAGCAGCAACTAAAATTCTCGGCGACAAGTGGACGCCGCAGCTCTTGAGATTCTTCGTAAATGAAGAATCTGTTCGCTTTTGCCAGATACAAGACCTCGTTGAAGGAATCAACCCGCGAACGCTTTCAGCCCGGCTTGATTCGCTAGAGGAACAGGGAATTATCGAAAAAGTCGTAGCCGCCGAAAAAAGCCGCTGCGAATACAAACTTACCCAAAAAGGCAAAGAGCTTACCCCGATACTTCGCGACATGGAATCATGGAGCCATCGCTACGCAGCCTAACTAAGCGTCGTTTAAGCAAACTCACGGTATACTAGTAGTATGAGAGTATTGATTGTTGAAGACGAACACAAGATTGCACGAGCCCTCGCCAAGGCACTCGAGCAAGAGACCTATGCCGTAGATGTCGCTTACGACGGTGACGAAGGTTACGCCATGGCCACAACTGAGCCCTATGACGTTGCAATTATCGATCGAATGCTCCCTGGCGATTACGATGGCATTGGTATTGTTAAAGCAATGCGTGATGCTAAAATCCATACGCCAGTCTTATTCCTGAGCGCGCTTGATAGCGTCGGCGAGCGTACCGCCGGACTTGACGCCGGTGCTGATGATTACCTCGTTAAACCCTTTGCTCTCGAAGAGCTACTCGCGCGCGTTCGCGCTTTACTACGACGCCCATCTGAGCAACAATCTGACATCCTTACCGCAGGTGATTTGACGCTCGACACCGTCACCTACAGTGTTAAGCGTGCCGACACCGACATTCAGCTTACCAGTAAAGAGTTTGCCCTTCTTGAATACCTTTTACGAAACCAGGGGCGACCAATTAGTAAAGAAGTTATCATTAGTCACGTTTGGGACTATGACGCCGACATCCTACCTAACACCGTCGAAGTGTACGTAAAGTACCTACGAAACAAAATCGACACACCGTTTGATACACCACTCATCCACACCGTTCGCGGTTTTGGATATAAACTAGAGGCCTAACCTTTATGCAAAAGATGTTTCAGTCTGCCACGCTGAAATTAACAACGTCATACCTTGCCATATTAATGGTCATAAGTATCACGTTTAGTATTGTCATCTATCAACTGAGTTACAAAGAGCTCAGCTTCCGACTCGAAAACCTACAACACAGTATTATTGACGAGTTCAACGCTCCAGCACCATTTACTAGTTACTTTAATAGTTATATGAGTAATGGTCGTCCAGAAAGTGTTGTATTCCAAGAGGCAAGTAAAGCATCGGAACAGATGATCCTATCACTAGTCTACATTAACGCTGGTGTGCTTATCGCTGGCGGGCTAGGCGCTTACTTACTCGCACGTCGCACGCTTCGACCAATTGAAGAGGCACATGAATCGCAGAGTCGCTTTACGAGTGACGCTAGCCATGAACTGCGAACCCCACTTGCGGCTATGAAAGCTGAGCTCGAAGTTAATCTTCGCGACCCCAAGTTGACAATCGATGAGGCCAAAGAGCTGCTCGAAAGCAATCTTGAAGAGGTGAATAAACTCATCCAGTTATCACAGATGCTCCTGCAATTATCTCGGCTCGATCATGACAAACTAGAAGTACAGACAATTGATCTTCCGACCTTGCTTGAAGAGGTGATGAAACGCTATCAAGCAGACAAAAAGCGCTTCGACATCACCAGTCGCAAAAAGGCGACAACTCGTGCCAATGAACCGGCGGTTACCGAGCTTATAGGCATACTTATGGATAACGCTATTAAATATAGCCCTCCCGGCACGCCAATTCACATCCGTATCTTCACCCAGCGTAGTCAGGTTGGATTTGAAATTAAAAACTCAGGTAAGAGGATTCCTGAAGAAAAACTACCTAAACTATTTGAACGATTCTTTAGAGCTGACACGTCGCGCACGAATGGCGCCAAGAAGGGATACGGGCTAGGGCTGTCTATTGCCAAGAAGATTATCGACATCCATCACGGCGACCTTACCGTATCGAGTACCGACGAAGAGACTATCTTTACATTCTATTTGCCAATTATCAGAAATAGCTCGGTTAAATCTCAACAATAGCAAAAAGCTATACCGTTATCAACCACTGTTAATAGGCGCAAAATCAATGACGATACACCTTGCGTTTATCGACGGTAAAATTACAACAAATAAGCGTAAGTAATTCAGACTTCTCTAAGAATCGAATGCCATACTGAGCTCAGTAGCAAAGCTACAAAAAACCTAGACACCAACAAGGTGTTTCCTAAAAGGAAGGGAGTGAACATCATGAACACAACCACCACCATTAAACAATCCGAACCTAAAGACGTCTTGCTAAGCAAGAAGGGAATGAAGGAGCTTCGTAAATCTATCCTACAGCTCGAACACGACCGACAAGCTATCCGCAAAGACCTTCGCGAGAGCGACAAGACAACGGGTCACGATGACCGCTTTGAGCATAACGAACGCCTCCTACGCCTCGAGGCCGTCGAAGCTGAGCTCATCGATAAACAACGAATATTAAATAGGGCACATATATTACCCTCTAAGCGAACACGAATGAAAGTTGCATTAGGCTCGGTCGTTCACCTTATCGATCAACAAGGTCGCCTTATCCGCTACACGCTTGTTGATAGTATCGAAGCCAACCCAAGCGATGGCCGCATATCAGCAGCTAGTCCGCTCGGTAGTACACTCATAGGTAAAACGGTCAAAGACATGATTGAATGGGGAAACGGGCTTAACCGCACCAGCCTGACACTCGTCAAAATCACGTAACGTTAGTAATACAGCGCACTTGGCGTAACATCATCTTATATAGATACCCGTTCCGCCACAGCAATTCCACGAAAGTGGTCCTCACAAAAACAGTCACACTACCGTGGCTGTTTTTATTGCAAAGAGGTAGCGGCCTCGTGTTTACCTCTAAACATTGGTACAATAGTGCTAATGCTTTTTTACCAACGAACTACAGAAGATACGCTCCGCGAGCTATCATCAACTACTGATGGTATCTCACGACATCAAGTCGGCGAACGACTCAAAACGTACGGTCCAAACGAAATCAAACTTAAAGGTGAACCTCTCTGGAAAAAAATTGTTGAACCGTTCGCAAACGTTTTTATGGCGGTCCTGTTTCTTGCGGCAATTATTAGCATGTTCCATCATGCGGTGTTTGACGCCGTTATTATTCTGGTTATCATACTTACTAGCGCGACCATTTACTACGTGCAGCGATTCTCGACCGAACGTATCTTGCGCTCACTGCAGAAAAAAAGCGCGCAACTTGTAGAGGTTATTCGCGGCGGAGAGCGTTACTCAGTTGAAGCAAGTCATCTGGTTCCAGGTGACATCGTGCATCTGAATGAAGGAGATAAAGTACCTGCCGACATCCGCCTTCTTGATATCAGCACTTTTAGGACCGACGAATCCGTTTTGACGGGTGAATCGGTGCCAGTAACGAAACATATTGATGCGTTAAAAGGGCCCAAAGAGGTCTATGAACAAAAAAATATTGCCTTCCAGGGATCATTTGTTGTCTCCGGCACAGCGCTTGGTGTCGTTATACATACCGGTAATGAAACTGAATTTGGCCGCATCGCATCACTCGCTAATAGCCAGACGGAAGGTACCCCGAGTCCCGTACAAAAGAAGATCGACAAGCTAATCGCGTATATCATTGGCGCTGCCGCCGGCATTGCTGTTGTCGCCTTTGCACTTGCGCTATATCGTGGTGTCGAGCTTGGTGAGGCCCTGCGTTACGTTATCGCGCTATCTGTGTCAGCAGTACCAGAAAGTCTTCCTATTGCCATCTCTGTTGTTCTCGTGCTCGGTATGCGTCGTATGGCCGCAAAGAAAGCGCTCGTTCGCAGCATGAGTGCCATTGAAACGATTGGCGTTATTACGACTATCGCTACCGATAAAACCGGAACATTAACAAAAAATGAACTTTCTGTACAAGAGACTTGGCAGCCCGAATGGAGCGACCACCATCTGCCGACCGTGGTGCATAAAACGATCAATCAGCGAGGCGAAAAATCAAAAGACCCTCTCGATACCGCGCTTATTGGCTTTACTGCCGCCGAAGAGGTCATTAAGCTAAAAGGCGAACCAGTTGCGAAGTTGCCGTTCGATCAAGCCTTCTCAATGAGTGGCAACGTTTGGCACCACCGTGGCAAGCACGAGCTAGTAGTCAAGGGTGCGCCCGAGCAAGTCATGGGGCGCAGCCAATTAACCTCTCTTCAAGCGACCGAAGTAACGAAAGCGGTTACCCAACTTACTAGCCAGGGCTACAGGGTTATCGCCGTTGCTACCACACCCCTCGACAAACCGCTTGAAACATTTCAAGATATGCACACGAAGATTAAGCTCGAATTCGCCGGACTCATTGCCGTCGCCGATACGCTTCGACCGTCTGCCAGAGGTGCTATAGCAGCCGCACGCAGGGCAGGAGTAACCGTCCGCATGATTACCGGTGACCACTTTGAAACAGCCTACAGTATTGGACGAAAGCTAGGCCTCGCCGATTCACGCGAGCAAGTATTCGACAGTCGCCTTATGCTCGACATGACTGATCAGGAGCTTGCCAAGGTCGCCGCTGATGCTCGTATATTCTCACGCGTCACCCCAGAGAATAAGTTCCGTATCCTTAAGGTGCTTAACGTCAAAGAAGTGACTGCGATGACTGGTGACGGGGTAAACGACGTTCCGGCGCTTGCCAATGCTCACGTCGGTGTTGCGATGGGAAGTGGATCACAAATCGCTAAGGACGCCGGTGATATCATCCTACTTAATAACGACTTCGCCAGTATCGTCCGTGCTATGCGAGAGGGTCGCATTATCTTCTCAAATATCCGTCGCATGTTGTACTATCTGCTATCAACAAACATAGGTGAGGTGCTTACGACAATCGGCGCGCTCATCGTTGGGCTGCCTATGCCTCTGGCACCTGTACAGATTTTGTGGATTAACCTTGTAACTGATACGACCATGGTCATTCCTATCGGCCTCGAACCTGGCGAGAAAAGCATCATGAAACAACGCCCTATCGCACCAGATGCACCAATCTTAGGCAAGTATATGATCAGTCGCATTATCCTGGTTGCGCTCATGATGAGCAGCCTGGCGCTCGTACTCTATGCCTACTTTAGTAATTTATACGGCGCGGCATACGGCCAGACGATTGTATTCATATCACTCGTTGTCATCCAGTGGGCGAACGCGCTAAACGCAAGAAGCACCTACGAATCAGCATTCAGCCGTCTTCGTGTTTGGCATGGACCATTCTGGGTTGGACTTGCGATTGCCGTAGGCCTACAGGCGCTAGCTGTCTTCGGGCCGCTACAAGGACTACTCCACGTTCACCCAGTCGCCATTGGTGATATGTTTATCGTCAGCGTCATTGCTTTCGTTATCACTATTGCCGTTGTTGAGCTTCATAAACTATATGGCCGACGATTCATCCTGAATAAATCTGCTAAATCGTAGACGTACCGATATAAAAATACCCGCCAAGATGACGGGTATTTTTATATCGGCCGCTTACTACGACACGATACTGACAAGCGTCCAGTTTCCACCGTGATTGTCGCTGCGAAGCTGGAACTGGTTTTGTCCATCTGTCATAGTGATTATTTCAGCAACCTGGCTGCCGGTGCGTACGAGGCAACGGAGACCAGCGTCGAGGAACTCGTAGATTGTTCCGCGGAACTCCATACGGCGAGGATATGCCGCTAAGTTCTTTTTGAAACCCATTTGGGTGACGGCGACTTGTTCATTAATAGTGACACGATTCATATTCAATTCTCCTAAGGTTAAAGATTTTGGTACACGCGTGTGGTGAACGCAAATAAGGCTGAACGAAAGTTTGATCAGCAAACGGATTTAGGAGGAGTGATTTAGAGAGGGGAGTTTGGACCGTTCGACCGGACACCCTTTTTACTAAATATCACGTTAGAATTGTGTCGATTAACAGGGGCGCTTGGCTTTTACCTTAGAAAGGTCTCGCAGGCCAGTGTGCATATTATCGATGGTGGCTTCTATTGGCGTGCTCCTTGAAATACGAGGAGATTGCCGTTGAATATAAGCCTGTAGGTGAAAATCCGTGCCCATCTTGGATTTCAGGGTAGAGAAGTACCCACATGACTATCTATTAGTATACTCCGTTCGGTCGTTAGGGTTCAAGTAGTTGCGCATAATCCGTAAGCAGAATATCATTGCATTTTTTACTATTTTGTGTTATAATTTCCCAACGTGTCAGGTGTGTGTCATGCTACGGCAGAAACACGGTACTATGACATGCATCGGGTGAGTTCTTTCGGGAACTCCTCAATTAACATCATCGCATCAGAAGCAGCAGCTCCCGCAGTTCTCACTCCTTTCTCAACTCGAAAGAGGTTCACATGAACAGCAGCAACTCCCGTCGCGTCGTCAACATGGCGATCTTCGGACTCGTCGGCGTCGGCCTCATCGGCATCACGTCGCCGGCCAACGCAGCAGCTCCCGTCACGGGCACCGCAACGCAGCAGTGCCTGGTGAAGCCGGCCTGGTGGAACACCACCACCGAGGCCGCGCAGAGCCACGTCGAGCAGCGCTGGTACCGTGATCTCCTCGGGCAGGAGAAGATCACCTATGACGCGCACAAGTTCGGGTATTCGTTCGCCGAGCAGAAGGAGGAGTCCCACGCCGAGTGGAAGTACTCCAACTTCGTCGAGGGTCTCGAGGAGATCGCTCACTACCTGCACCAGTTCGAACGTACGAACCCCGGCCAGGCCGAGGTCTCGCACTACCTGCACCAGTTCGAGCGGATCAACCCCGGGCAGGAAGCAACATCGAGCCTGTCGTACCAGTTCTCCCGCACGAACCCCGGCCAGGCCGAGAAGTCGCACCAGGAGTACAAGTACACCAAGCAGGCTCCGGCCGTCCTGGAGACGAAGTACAAGAAGTCGGTCGTCAAGACCGAGTTCGAGTACAAGAAGTACGTCAAGGGCGTCGTCCAGGTGAAGCAGGGCCACCAGTGGGTTTCCGCTGGCAGCACCTTCACCTGGGAGATCTGGCCCAACTACCCGGCCAAGTGGGACGTCAGCAACAAGGACGTCATCGAGTCGGGCGGGCACAACTCCGTCCTCGCTGAGTGGACGGAGGGTGGCAAGCAGTACCGCAAGGTCACCACCGAGTACCAGTACCAGAACACCGGCGAGACGCGCCTGGTCAACACCGGGCAGTTCACCTACGAGTGGTTCGCGTCCGACCCCGGTTCGCCGTGGGTCTCGACGGGTACCACCCGTGAACTCACGCCGGCGACCACGCTGTACTACAACGACGGCAACTGGACGACCGACATCAACCCCGAGGGGTGGACGAAGGTCGACGAGAAGAAGGTGACCGACCAGGTCGCCATCGACCCGTTCACCGAGTACCGTGCACAGGACGGCTCCGCAACGACCGACGTGAACAACGCCGGCACGTTCGAGGAGTCGAGCTTCGAGGGCTGGACCCAGTTCGGCGAGCCGAAGGTGGTTCCCGGTCAGGTCAAGATCGACCCGTTCACGGAATACCGTGCGCAGGACGGCTCCGCAACGACCGACGTGAACAACGCCGGCTCGTTCAAGGACAGCTCTTTCGAGGGCTGGACGCTGTACGGTGTGCCCGAGAAGGTCACCGAGCAGGTCGCCATCGACCCGTTCCAGGAGTA
>Ga0247816_10000254_pt1 | contig 32748 bp, 29 predicted proteins | sample UWRJL209509C1_FD_179930 | JGI IMG/M metagenome (GOLD analysis project Ga0247816, IMG submission 179930) | Plant litter microbial communities from Arlington Agricultural Research Station in Wisconsin, United States - UWRJ-L209-509C-1 | ecosystem: Environmental > Terrestrial > Plant litter >...
AGCGCTCGCAGCCCATTTGCAAATGTCATACCGGCTTTAACGTTGGTTTGCGTTTGGTTAACACCCATAATTTTGTACTCTACCGGGTCTTCAATGGTAGAAATATTGACGTTAGGCTTGTTAAGCAGCGTCAGAATGCTAAAGAGGCTCGTTGACTTACCGCTACCAGTAGGACCTGTCATGAGGACGATTCCATCCGGTTCATTCATTTCGCGGGTGACATCGGTGAGCGCACGACCCCAATATCCCAATTGCTCAAGTGTCACGGCTTGATTTGACTCGTCAAGAATACGCATGACAACCTTTTCGCCATCCACAATAGGGAGCGTGCTGACACGAAGTGCGTATTGGCGTCCACCGACGGCAATTTTAAATCGTCCATCTTGTGGCACGCGGCGTTCGTCAATTTTCAGATTAGCGAGAATTTTAATACGGCTCGTAAGGGCGCCAATAACGTTTCGCGGTAGCCGGTTAACTTCCTTGAGAATACCGTCAATACGGTAGCGCACCTGAATATATTCTTCGCGCGGTTCAATATGGACGTCGCTGGCATGGGAGCGAATCGCAAACTCGAGCAAAAGATTAACGGTCTGTGCGATAGGTGAGTCTTCGGAGATATCTTGGTCGATAGCGGTGTCGGTGCTTTTTACGGTCTCGATTTCACTACGCTGGCCTTCAATAACTTCGTTTAGCTCTTTGTTGACGTCGCCACGGTACATATCGAGAATGGCAACGATGTTGTCTCGTGTAGCGATATAGATACGTGAGTTAGTGCCAATTTCTTTTTGGATGAAGTTGATTGCCTGGACGTCATCGGGGTCTTCCATGGCAAGGTAATGAACGTTTTCGTCGTCAACCTTGAAAAGCACTGCCATGTATTGGCGGGCGACACGTTCGGGGATGAGTTTCAAGACTTCTTGCGGAACAGTCCGTGGGTCAATTTCGATGTACGGCGTGCCTGAATATTCAGAAAATGCCTGAACAAGCGTTCGCTCATCGACAACTTTTTGATCAAGCACAACTTCTTGCAATGGGCGACTTGAACGAACCGCCTCATTTTTTAAGGTGGTGAGTTGCTCAGGAGTTACAAGTTTTGCCCGCCCAAGCACTGTCTCCAAAATTGAATCGGATATGCGCATAATGGTTACGCTCCATTGTAAAGGAATGGTCTTAAAAGTACTAGATGCTATAATACTAGAGATGATTATAGAGGTAGAAAACGAGGCCTCTACCAAGGACCTCGGTAAGCAAATTGGCGCTAAGCTTCACGGTGGTGAAGTTTTTCAACTTGTCGGTGATGTTGGCGCTGGAAAAACAACCTTTGTTAAGGGGTTGGCCGAAGGACTGGGCGTCGATGACGAAGTCCAAAGCCCAAGCTTTACTATTAGTCGCCTTTATGATGGGCGTGACGAGCTGCAGCTTGTTCACTACGACTTTTACCGCCTTACCGACCCCGGTATTATGGCAAACGAGGTAGCTGAAATGGTCGCCGACCCTCAAACGGTCACGGTTATTGAGTGGGCAGATATCGTTGAAGGAGTATTGCCGCCAAAACATTATGCCATTTCTATTACAGCACCTACCGAAACGAGTAGGGCAATTGAACTACCAGATACACTAGGAGCACAACTCGTATGATTTTATTACTCGATACCTCAACGCCAACGTGCCAGCTGCGCTTCGCAGAAGGCGATTGGAGCTATCAGACAAGCTGGGAAGCGGGGCGCGGCCTCGCAAAAGGCTTGCTTGGATTTCTCGATCAAGAACTTGCTGGTCAGAATAAAACCTGGTCTGATGTAACGGGGCTCGCTATTTACAAAGGACCCGGTAGTTTCACTGGCCTTCGAATCGGTATTACGGTCTTTAATACACTCGCATACACAAACAATATTCCTATTGTTGGCGAAACGGGTGATGACTGGCAAGCACTTGGGCTTGCACGACTGAGCTCGGGTGAAAATGATGAAATCGTCCTACCTGAATACGGCGGCGAAGCTAATATCACACAACCGCGCAAATAGTCTATTGCCAAGTCTTTTACTTGGGCGCTACAATATAGGTAGTCCGTTGTATTTTTATCCAGGGACGTTTCCAATATTTTTATTTTGAACATTCAAGAAATTCTGTGATTAGTTTTTAGCCAAGATGAACACTTGGCCGGGGTTTCTTGAGGAAGGACACAACATGGTAGAAGGAATAATTGCCGCTATTATCGGGCTTTTTGCTGGTGTGGGCGGAACTGTTGCCTACGATCGCCAGCGACGCGCCGGTGGCCAGCATAAGGCTAACCAGCTTATTGCTGATGCGAAGAACAAAGCGAGCGACATCGTACTAAAAGCAAAAGATGATGCTGTCGCACTTGCGAACGATGCAAAAAAGGAAGAGAGTGAACGCCGCAAAACATGGGACAAGACGGAAAGCCGTCTTGCTGAACGCGAAGTCAATCTCGATAAAAAACTTGATGAACTCGATAGGAGAGCAGAGTCACTTCGCTCACAAGAGGACGAAGTTGATTCGTTAAAAAACGAGATTCGCGAAATCCGTACTCGTCAACAAGAAAAGCTTGAAAAGATCGCTGGCCTTAAGAAACAGGACGCAGCCGCAAAGCTTCTTGAAATGACTGAACGCGACATCAAGCAAGATCTTACGGGCTTGATTGCTAAGCTTCAAGACGATGCTCGCGATACAGCTGAAGAACAGGCTCAACTTATACTCGTGACGGCTATGGAGCGCATGAGCAGTGAAGTAACTGCTGAACGTACCGTGACTGCCCTAAAGCTTACAGACGACGAAATGAAGGGTCGTATTATTGGTAAAGAAGGTCGCAATATTCAGGCACTACAGCGTGCTACTGGCGTTGACATCATGGTTGACGACACCCCGGGTATGGTTATTCTTTCGAGTTTTGACCCGCTCCGTCGCCAGGTCGCTCGTTTGACTCTCGAACTTCTTATGAAAGATGGACGTATTCACCCGGGACGCATCGAGGAAGTTGTTGCTAAGGCACAAAAAGAAATCGAAAAAGAAGTGCTTCGTGCCGGTGAAGATGCGGCACGTGAAGTTGGTGTTATTAGCGTTCCAAAAGAAATGCTTCACTTGCTCGGTGAGCTGAAGTTCCGTACAAGTTACGGTCAAAACGTATTACTTCACAGCACCGAAATGGCGCACATGGCAGGGCTTATTGCTGAAGAAATCGGTGCAGATGTACGGATCACAAAGACCGCAACATTGCTTCACGATATCGGCAAGGCTGTGACTCACAAGGTTGAAGGTAAGCATCACCACATCGGCGCAGAGCTTGCGCGTAAGTACGGTATGGACGAACGAGTCGTTCACGCTATTGAAGCGCACCACGACGACGTCGAGGCGACAACGCCAGAAGCGCTCATCGTTCGCATCTGTGATGCACTCTCGGCTGCTCGCCCGGGTGCACGTAACATCAGCGCCGAGAACTTCGCTGAGCGTATGCGTGATCTTGAGAACGTCGCAAACAGTTTCCCTGGTATCGAAAAGTCATACGCAATTAGTGCTGGCCGCGAAGTGCGGGTGATTGTTCGTCCAGAAAACATCGACGATCTTTCAGCAATTAAGTTGGCACGAGAAATCGCCAACAAGATTGAAAGCACGATGCAATATCCAGGTACTATTAAAGTAAACGTCATCCGCGAAATGCGTGCGATTGAATTTGCTAAGTAGAAGTAGCCGGTACATGAAAAAGAAAAACCTGCTCAAATGAGCAGGTTTTTCTTTGGTCGGGGTGAAAGGACTCAAACCTTCGACCTCTCGGTCCCAAACCGAGCGCGCTATCAACTGCGCCACACCCCGATGTGTGTTCGACTAGGGTAGTATACACCACTTTAGAGCCAAAAGCTAGTAGTTGACGCCCTCTAACGTGTAGGTATGTCACCCTGGTGCTACGGTGGCTATGGTTACATATCCATGATATTATGAGGGCAATTTATGAAGAAAAAAATCCAATCACTCAGCACTTATATTAAAGCGCATCCAAAAATCGATCTAATTATCCTTGGGTTCGGCTTGGCCATATTTATCGCAATCACACTCGCTAATGTGTCGCGCGCCTCAATTTGGTTTGATGAAGCCTTTAGTGCGTACATTGTGCAATTTAGCTTTTGGGATATCGCTCGTTACACTGCGACTGACGTCCACCCGCCGTTCTACTACTGGCTGCTGAAGATTTGGTCATCTATGTTTGGGACAACCGAACTAGCGTATCGATCACTTAGTATTCTATTTGGTGCTGGTGCCATTAGCTCGGCGTTCTTCCTGACGCGCAAGCTGTTTGGCCGAAAGACGGCTTGGGTGTCGTTACTATTTCTTGCGATTTCACCGATGCTTATTCGCTATAGCGACGAAGCCCGTATGTATACACTTGCATCGTTGATTGTTTTGTCAGCTACGTATGTATTGCTACGTGCTAAGGAAACGCAGAAAAAGAGCACATGGATTTGGTATGGCGTGCTCGTGTCGCTGGGTATGTGGACACATTACTTTACAGCACTTGCATGGCTTGCGCACTGGGCGTGGTGGGCAACCGAGAAGTACCGAAAGAATATGAAAATAAAAGAGTTCATGGCTGCGTTCTTTACGCGCGAATGGCTGATTGCATATGGTGTTGCCGTAGGACTGTTCCTTCCGTGGCTACCATTTATGGCGCTACAACTTGGTGTTGTTCAAGGCGGTGGATTTTGGATTGGGCAAGTTGGTGTCGATACGCCGGCTAATTACATTACGAATTTCTTTTACTACCTCGAGCACGACCAGGTGCATAGCTGGTATGCACTAGCGCTCATTGTTGTTGTTGTGATTGCCGTCGTCCTCACGCCGCGCACGTATAACGCGCTTGCCGCAACACAAAAGAAATTATTTATTCTCGTGGCTTCGCTCGCGTTCGTTCCGCCAGTATTACTTTTCTTTGCATCATTGCCACCGCTTCGTTCGTCATTTGTCGAGCGATACCTTATTCCATCCGTTGTTGCACTCTCAATTTATTTTGCCATCGTGTTTGTAGTGGGTACACAAAAGTGGAAGCTTGTTTGGCGGGCCGTGCCGGTTGCGCTGGTATGTGCCATGATGATCGTTGGTATTACGAACGTCTTCACCTATGGTAATTTCAATAAAAACTCAAATACCCACATTTTAACGCGTCAGGTGATTGAAGAGGTACGTAAAAACGCGACACCTGGTGTGCCGATCATCGCCAGCTCACCATGGATATTCTACGAAGCTGCGCCGTATGCAACCAAAGAGCACCCCGTCTACTTTATTGAGAAGGATACCAACTATATCTTCGGCTCACTGGACATGCTCAAAGATAATGATCGTCATAAAATTAATGACCTCGATGCATTCGCGAAAGAAAACCCAGTTATTTGGTATCTCGGCAATACGACAGCCGATGACGTCGCCCCGTCTCAAGACTCATGGCAAAAGGTGAAGACGGTTAATATTCAAGACAGTATTACCGGAAACACTATCTATAAAGCAACAAAATACATCATTAGCGCGGAATAATTTTCATAAGAAATTTCTTCTTTACTGCAAGGTGGACGATGCCGAGTAGTGATAGTGAAAGCACGAGGTTTGGAATAAAACCTTCGAATCCGCTTGGCGCAACAAACAAGTGTGCGAAGAACACGACAAATGCCGAGATTGTATAGACGTATAGCGAGTTGGCGCCAAACTCTAGGAGCAGCCAGCCGAAGTGCCTAGTGATCCATGATTCGAAACGACGAACGATATAGAATAATCCCCAGAACCATACGGCTCCCAAGAGCATACGGGCAATAGGTAGGCGGTCTTTGTCGAAGTTTGGCTCTACGAGTCGGTGTAATGATGTCAGGCTATTGCCGAGTGCACCGCTAAACTCGTGGCCGAATACCAGTAAGAATGAGCCCATTAAGCTAAGAGCAAATGCTGTCGCGAAAGACCATCCAATAACTTTACGTGTTTTAATGGCCAGGTTTCGCCACCATGCCAAAATAGTCTCCCAGTAAAAGCCGATCGTAAAGCCTGCGAAGAAAATAAATTGCCAACTAAACGGCTGTGAGAGGGCGGTGATTTGTGGGACGAATGGGTATAGGGCCCACACGCCAAAGCTAATCAGGAGCATCGCAACCCATTGGCCTTTTCGAAGGAACCAAAGCGCGAGTGGTGCGAAGAATATGAATATAGCGTATAGCCGCAGGAAGTCCGCCCACCCGTAGGTGTAGCTAAGCGTCAAAGTGTCCCGAATGAGAGTCCACCAGTGACCCCAGTCGGTGAAGATGCCGTATTTAAGCCCAGGGTTTCCAATGAATAACTGGCCAATAACCGTAAAGAGAAGCGTTAAGACGATTGTTGTTAGGTAAAGTTGAAGCGCACGCTTCCATAAAAGCTTTGTTGCCAATTTAAGGGGTTGAGTAAGGAGTTTTCGGCCGCGTACAATACCAAGTACAATACCGGACACAACAAAGAACCCTTCGGCAGTAGAGGCGTATAAAATACCGCGTCCAGTAAAGAAGTCGAGACCACTCGGATAATACTGAAGGTGATTAAAAAGAATCACACACAAAAAGTATCCGCGAAGCAAGTCGAAGGCGAGAATACGTTCCGAAACGGACTTCTTGATACTATCGGAAAATTTAGACACTGCTAGCTATTATACCAAGTCAATCTTTAGCTTATACTTAAAAGTATGAAATATATCGTAGCAGTGAGTGGCGGAGTGGACTCTATGGTCCTGCTCGACATGATGATGAAGGTGGGTGAACACGAGCTTATCGTCGCTCATTTTGATCATGGCGTTCGCAAGAATTCACACAAAGATGCGCTACTTGTCGCCGATGCTGCAAAACGGTATGGACTTCATTTTGAGACAAGGCGCGAAGAACTCGGAGCATCGGCGAGTGAGGCCTTAGCTCGCGACCGTCGTTATGTATTCCTGCGCTCTGTAGCTCAGAAGCACGGCGGCAGCATTGTAACCGCACATCATTTAGATGATCTCGTTGAAACGGTTGCAATTAATATTACCAGGGGAACAGGCTGGCGTGGTGTTGCGGTGCTTGACTCAGATATCGTTCGCCCTCTACTCGATATCGATAAGGCGACACTTGTAAGGTACGCCAAAAACAATGGTATTAGGTGGCATGAAGATGAAACAAACGGCGGCGACGCATATCTTCGCAATCGTCTGCGTCAAAAGACGCACACTCTTGCATCTGATGATAAGCGACAGTTACGCGCACTTCATGCGCATCAACGTGCTTTAAAGCGAACTATCGAAGCAGAGGTTGTGCAATTGATAGGAGTGGGTCCTGGCTATAGCCGATACTTGTTGACACATATGTCAATTCCCGCCGCGCTCGAGTGTTTGCGAGTCATAACACACGCCAAATTAACTCGTCCGCAGCTGGCTCGAATGCTCAATGCAATCAAGGTAGCGAAAGCGGGAAGTACATTTGAGGCGGGAAATGGCGTTTGTGTACATTTCACTACTCGCCAATTTAGCCTGTAACTGATAAAATTATAGAGATATACCTAGGTTTCTTAGAACGCCCGAAAGGAAAAGATAGTTTTTTATGCCAGCAACTGCACCGTCACCAAAGAAAAAACCGAGTACAATTTTGAGGATTACCCTATTTTGGGCAATTATCGTATTTGGAGTATTATTCGCTTTCGCGCTTACAAGCGGTCACGAAAACCTCAAAGAGGTTGCACTCTCTGATGTTATTAAGCGCGCCAACAACGGTGAGATCTCTAAAATTGTCGTCGAAGGCAACACGTTAACCGTTACTCCCGAAGGAAGCGACAAAGCAACAGAGAAATCAACGAAGGACGCCCAAGGTTCACTGCAAGACCAAGGCCTCAAAGCCGACAGTAAGGCAGTTGTTCAGGTAAAAGAGCCCTCAGCAACCGGTGACGTACTTTGGAACTTGGCAATTATCGTCATTCCTGTCGTTCTTATTGCTGCATTCTTTATGTTCATGATGCGCCAGGCGCAGGGGCAAAACAACCAAGCACTTGGTTTCGGTAAGTCAAAAGCCATTCTTTACGGTGATGACAAGAAAAAAGTCATGTTCAACGATATTGCCGGTAACGACTCAGCTAAGCAAGACCTCGAAGAAGTTGTTGATTTCTTGAAGCACCCAAAGAAATATGAAGCACTCGGTGCAAAAATCCCTAAGGGTGTACTCCTTGTCGGTAACCCAGGTACTGGTAAGACAATGCTCGCACGTGCTGTAGCGGGTGAGGCAAATGTACCATTCTTTAGTATTAGCGGTTCAGAATTTGTTGAAATGTTTGTTGGTGTTGGTGCGTCTCGTGTACGCGACCTCTTTGCAAAAGCAAAGAAAAACTCACCAGCGATTATCTTCATCGACGAAATTGATGCCGTCGGACGCCGCCGTGGTAGTGGTATGGGTGGTGGTCACGACGAGCGCGAACAGACGCTTAACCAGATTTTGGTTGAGATGGACGGGTTCGAAACTGGCACAAACGTTATCGTTCTTGCGGCAACGAACCGTGCTGACGTACTCGACCCAGCGTTGCTTCGTCCCGGTCGTTTCGACCGACGCACTAACATTACGCTACCTGAGCGAAAAGATCGTGAAGCAATCTTGAAGGTTCACTTCAAAGATAAGCCAACCGAGGAAAGTGTTAACCTCGATGCGCTTGCCGCTAAAACAGCTGGTTCATCTGGTGCTGACCTTGCAAACATTGCTAACGAAGCCGCAATCGTTGCCGCTCGTCGCAGTAGCAAGAAAATCTCAAATGCAGATATTACTGAAGCCTTTGAAAAAGTTGCTATTGGTCCAGAGCGTAAGACTAAGATCATGAACGAAGAAGAAAAGCTCATGACTGCGTATCACGAAGCAGGACACGCCCTTGTTGGACACATCGCTCCAGATAGTGACCCAGTACACAAGGTGACTATCATTCCTCGTGGTGGAACCGGTGGTGTTACATGGTTCTTGCCGCCGGAAGACCGCAACTATACAAGTGTTATCGAATTCAAGGATATCTTGGCTCGTGCACTTGGTGGGCGTATTGCTGAAAAAATCATTTACGGTGAAGACCGCGTCACAACTGGTGCTGGTTCAGACCTTCGTAAAGCAACCGAAATTGCTCGTGACATGGTTATCGAACAAGGTATGGGTACAAAGCTACGCGACCAAGTGTTCCATGAAGACAACGGAGGCATGGTATTCGATAAAATTACTCACGAACGTCCATACAGCGATGATACTGCGCGAGAAATTGACCGCGAAGTTGCTGAACTCGTTAAAGAGGCAGCTCGTCGCGCTGAGGTCATTCTTATTGCTAACCGCAAGAGTCTCGACGAACTCGCACAAGCCCTTGTGAAGAAAGAAACAATCGAAGAAAAAGAAGTTGTCGAAATCTTGAAGGCTGCGAAACTTCCTAAGGAGGCTGCTCTCTACTAAGAGAGCCGCGGACTAACGTTTGCATGATAAATTTCCGCGCAACGATTTCAAAAGCAAATAGTAGATTGCCGCTCAAATTAGCGGCAGTCTTGCTTGCTGGATCTTCACTGGTGGGAAGCGTACTGGGACTGTTTCGGGACCGCCTTCTTAATGGACTCTACTATGACACGTATAAAATGGGGCTCGATGCCTACACGGTTGCGTTCACAATCCCAGACTTCATGTTCTTTATTCTTGTCTCCGGAGCACTGAGCGTTACATTTATACCGGTGTTCAACCAGCGGTTAGCGACCGGGAATAAAAAGTCAGCTTGGGAGCTTTCAACAAGTTTGCTCAACCTGCTTGCAATCGTCACGCTTATTACGAGTGTACTTATTATTATCTTCGCTGACGTGCTTGTTCGTTATGTTGTTGGGCCGGGTCTTCCAGAGTCTGGTCAAGCCCTTGCTGTTAGTATGATGCGCGTTATTGCGGTAAACCCATTCTTGTTTGCGGTAGCAACGGTGTTCGCAAGTATGCAACAGGCAGTTGGGCGATTTGCGTTCTTCGCCCTTGCGCCAGTCTTATACAACTTCGGTATTATTATTGGCGCTCTGTTTTTCACAAACGGTATCAACATCTTTGGCTGGCAGGTGTTCGAAGGCGGTATCATGGGTATCGCCCTTGGTGTCGTCTTGGGTTCAGTCTTCCAGCTACTCGTGAGTAGCTTCGGGCTATACGGTATGGGCTTTGATTACCGATTTAAGATCTTCTGGAAAAATAAAGGCTTCCGTCAAGTATTGCGCCTGCTTCCGCCTCGCTCACTCGACCAGGGGATAGATTACGTTAACGGTATCGTCGAGACAAACCTAGCATCACGCATGGTTGACGGTAGTGTGCGTGCCTATCAACAGGCGACCACGCTTTCATTTGTGCCGATTAACCTTATTGGTGTCGCCATTAGTACCGCTGCCTTCCCTAAAATGACAGAGCGCCTTGGCCAGGGACGGCCGGACTTGTTTAAGTCTGAGCTGCAGTCAGTGCTCCGTGTCATTATATGGCTGGCGCTTCCGGTCACACTCATTGCTTACTTCGGGCGTGGCTATTTGGTGCACTTTATTAACCCGGGCGGTGACCCGTATATGGCGGGTATCTTAGCCGTTCTTGCTTTAAGTATTTTATTCCGTTCGATTTACTTTATTTCAGCGCGTAGTTTTTACGCACAACAAGACACGAAAACTCCTCTGTATATTTCGCTATTCACTATTAGCCTTAATATTACATTGGCAATATGGTTCTCGATGGGACTTAATATGGGTGTCTACGGCTTGGCATGGGCGGCAGTTATTGTATCTGGGCTTGAGGTAGCAATTCTATTTGTGATTATGTCACAACGTATTCGTGGTTTGTTCGACAAACCCTTTGTTAATGCAACCTTAAGAATGGCTAGTGCGACGGGTATTACCGCGCTCTTTACGTACGGAATCGTTGCAACGCTACCACTTACTGCTGAGGATGTGTTCTTCTCGTCATTCTGGAAGTTCTCGCTTATAGTTGGCGTCACGGCGATAGTGTATATAATAATATGTCGACTGTTTAAGATTGAAGAAGTGACTCCTGTCCTTGAGCAACTAAGAAAAATATTATTTAAACGACCAGAGGTGAAATAATGATCCAAGACCACATCCGTAACTTCTGCATTATCGCCCATATCGATCACGGTAAATCCACGCTTGCCGACCGCATGCTTGAACTCACTGGCACAGTACAAAAGCGCGATATGAAATCGCAGCTTCTTGATAGCATGGATCTTGAGCGCGAAAAAGGTATCACTATTAAACTCGCACCTGTTCGTATGAGTTACAAGGAGCATGAGCTTAACCTTATCGACACGCCTGGTCACGTTGACTTTAGCTATGAAGTCTCGCGAAGCCTTCAGGCCTGTGAAGGTGCCGTGCTTGTTGTTGATGCATCACAGGGGATTCAGGCGCAAACACTCGCTAATGTGTATCTTGCGATGGCCTCTGATCTTAAAATTATTCCTGTTCTTAACAAGATTGACCTACCCGCCGCAGATGTGCCAAAGGTGAGTGCTGAGGTTATTAATCTTCTTGGCTGCACTGAAGAGGATATTATTAAAATTAGTGCTAAAACGGGCGAGGGCGTTACCGATGTGCTTGATGCTGTGGTCGAGAAGATTGCGGCACCAACTGGTAAGCAAGAATCGCCAACGCGTGCGCTCATTTTCGATAGCTACTACGACGACTACCGTGGGGTTATCCTATATGTCCGCGTTATCGACGGCAGTATTAAAAAGGCTGATACGATCGACATGCTTGCAACCGGTGCTGACGGTATCGCTTTAGAGGTTGGGTCGCTTAGCCCAACAATGAGTCCTAAAACAGAGCTTTCAACGGGTGAAATTGGATATATTGTCACGAACCTCCGCACGACACGCGACGCACGCGTCGGGGATACGGTAACCGTTCGTCGTAATGCAGCCACGGAAATGCTTCCTGGGTATAAGCTCGTTAAGCCTTTTGTCTATGCCGGATTCTTCCCTGTAAGTAATGACGACTACCAAGACCTAAAAGACGCTGTCGAGAAGTTGAGCCTGAGTGACTCAGCGCTTCAGTTTGAACCAGAAAACTCACCAGTTCTTGGCTTTGGTGTTCGTATCGGATTCCTTGGACTTCTTCACCTTGATATTATCCGCGAACGGCTTGAGCGTGAGTACGACCTTGATCTTGTTATTACGAACCCATCAACCGACTATCAGGTTGTGTTGAGTTCGGGTGAAGAGCTTGATATTAAGAGCGCAAGCAACCTACCTGACGTCAGTAGGGTAAAAAGCATCAGCGAGCCTTGGATTAAGGGTGAGATCATTGTTCCGTCACAATATATTGGCTCAGTGTTGCAGCTGATTATTTCCAAGCGTGGCATGCAGTCAAACCTTAGCTATATTGATGAGCGCGCACTTATTAGTTTCGAAGCGCCACTCGCAAACCTACTGACAGATTTCTATGACCAGCTAAAATCGGTTACCAGTGGCTATGGCTCGTTTAATTACGAGCTCGATGAATATCGCATCGACGATCTCGTTCGTGTTGACTTCTATGTGGCGGGTGAAATGGTTGACGCACTGAGTGTCATGGCGCACCGTTCTGAAGCGCAAAGTCTCGGCCGTGAAATTACTAAAAAACTTAAAGAAGTGATTCCGCGCCAAAACTTTCAAGTTGCTCTCCAGGCTGCTATTGGTGGAAAGTTTATTGCACGCGAAGACCTTAGCGCCTTTAGGAAAGACGTGACAACTGGCCTATACGGTGGGGACGTTTCTCGTAAAAAGAAGGTGCTCGCAAAACAAGCCAAAGGTAAGAAGCGTATGAAGCGATTTGGGAAAGTAGATATTCCATCTGAAGCCTTTATGGTGATGTTAAAGCGAGACTAGTAACCGCTTGCGCTTCCTGCCTGCTAGGCGGTGGCAAAAGTGCTATACTTAATTATGGATTTAGAGCAACTTATTGATAATTACACCCCACCTAAAGAGGCGGTGAAAGTAATTAAGCACACAAAAATTGCATTACTCGTTGGCATTTCTGGTGCCGGTAAAGATACGATCAAACACGCGCTATTGAAACGCCCTGACATCGGTGAAATAATTTCACATACTACTCGTGCACCTCGTTACAACGAAGGTATTCTCGAGCAGGATGGCCAAGATTATCACTTTATTACCGAAGAAAAAGCACGAGACATGCTGCTTGCCGGTGAGTTTGTCGAAGCTAAGTTAGTGCATGGTACTGTCTATGGTACCAGTATTGGTGAGGTGAAACGCGCTGCCGAAAAAGGTATCGCAATGACTGACGTTGATGTGCAAGGTGTCGAAGAGTACAAAAAAGTCTCTACAGAGGTGATTGCCATTTTTGTTGTACCGCCAGATTACGACACGTGGGTCGCTCGACTAAAACGACGCTACGCAACAAACGAAGAGTTTATGAAAGAATGGCCAAAGCGCCGCGCTACTGCAATTGGCGAGTTAACTCGTGCACTTGAATTGCCATATTACCACTGTGTAATAAACGATGATTTGCAGCGAGCAGTTGATGTATCTGCCGAAATTGCTCACCGCGCAGACGTCTTTACTCGCAAAGACGATGAAGCGCGTATTGTTGCACGAGATCTCCTCCTGCAGGTCCGTATTCAATCGTAATTTAGCACTCATTGACACAGAGTGCCAAGATTTCGTACAATAGAAGTATGACAGAGCGACAGCGACTCATTTTAGCAGCCATCATCGAACAACACGCCGAAATTGCGGCGCCTGTTGGCAGTGTCATGCTAGCGAAATTGTTTGGTGTGTCGAGCGCGACGATACGTAGTGAAATGGCTAAGCTTGAAGAGATGGGGCTTATCGTGCAGCCACACACCAGTGCCGGCCGTATCCCAACAGATACCGGCTACCGCTATTACGTGAATAGTCTTAACGAGGCGCAGGCTGACGAGCCGCAGCTTCTCGATCGCGGTGCGAGAGCGATCGAGGCCCGAGCGGCGACGCACGGTGACAGGGCAGACCGCGCAATACGAAGCGCTGTCGACAGCCTTGTTGACCTTACGCAGAACCTCGGCATCGCTACGATTGGCGACGAGCTATATCTCAGCGGTATCGGCAACTTATTCTCACATCCTGAGTTTATGCACGGTGATCACGCCCAGCAGGTCGCACGTCTGCTCGATAACCTAGAGCCATGGCTGCGAGAGGCAAAACCAAATGAGCCGCTCAACGTGTATATTGGCTCTGAAAACCCAATAGGTAAGGCCAGCGGTGCAACGCTTATTATTAGCAAGTTCCGTTCGCCGTATAGCGACAATAGCTATATCGGTGTTCTTGGCCCAACTCGTCAAAGCTATGCCAAGGTAATGCGACTTGTTCGACATACCGGTGCAATGCTCGAAGAAATTTTATAACACAGCAATTGTATACAAGCGTCATTCAGCGAAAGGAAGTACTATGCCAAAGAATACTCAAAAAAAAGATGAAGCAATCCAAAACGAATTCGAGCAACAACTCGGAGAATTAACACTTGACCTTCAGCGTACTCGTGCTGATTTTGAAAACTACCGTAAGCGTGTTGATGCAGATAAGGTTGCCGCTCGTGAATCCGGCCAGGCAAGTGCTATTCTTAAGCTCCTCCCTGTTGTCGATAATATCGAACGTGCCATCGCGTATACACCAGAAGAGTTAAAAGATAACCCGTGGGTGCAAAGTGTCTCTGGTCTCGTGAAGAATCTCGAAAAATCACTCGATAGCCTTAATCTAAAGCGCATCGACGCAAAGCCTGGTGCTGCATTTAACCCCGAGCTCCATGAGGCAATTCAGTTTGATGAAGAAGCTGAGGGCGAGCAGGAAGTCGTTGCCGAAGAGTTGCAGGCTGGCTACACGCTGAATGGTAGTCCAATCCGCCACGCGATGGTGAAGGTGACTCGTCAATAAAGCTGTAAAATAGCTACCGTAAGCGGCTTGTTAGTATGCTATACTCAAGCTAAATGATAGAGGGTGGAACCGATCTTAACCATAGGCGTGCTGCTGTTCGTCAAATTCTTAAAGAGTTTGAGGGTGATATTGATGCTGCAACGGGCGCAATGCGCAGTTACATGGAGGCTCATCCAGACGTCCTAGCTACGGCCACTCTGAACGTGGCACCTACTGCTGTGCTTCCTATCTCTGATGCTCCAGTACTCCTGTCGGTCCGCAACCTTGTAAAAGTATATAAACCCGGTAAGCAACGTATCACCGTTCTTGACGGCGTCACTTTCGATATTCATGAAAGTGAAATAATTGCTATTACGGGTGCTAGTGGAAGTGGAAAGAGTACGCTTATGCATTTACTCGGTGGCCTAGACAAGCCGACTAGTGGCGAAATAGTCGTCGGCGGCACAAGTCTTGCAAAACTATCCGATGCCAAGCTGTCGCTTTTTCGGCGCCAGACAATTGGATTTGTATTTCAGTTCTTTTATTTGCAGCCGTTTTTGAAATTGCGACGCAACCTAGAAGTCTCTGGTATGTTTGCTCGAATGAGCCGCAAGGAACGTCACCAGAAGGTGAGCGAACTAGCTGAAAAGGTAGGGCTGGGAGACCGCCTAGAGCACTACCCAAAAGAGCTATCTGGAGGTCAAATGCAGCGTGCGGCAATTGCTCGCGCACTTCTTAACAACCCTCGACTTATTTTGGCTGATGAACCGACAGGTAACCTCGACAGCAAAAACGGTGAGCAGATTATTGAACTCTTTGAGTCAATTCGGAAAGAATTCGGTACAACAGTGGTGATCGTAACACACGACAAAAATATCGCTCGACGAGCAGACCGAACGATCAATCTTGTTGATGGGAGATTGGCATGATACGGTTTGGCGACGCGTTTATTCTTGCGTATACAAAGCTCAGAGTTCATAAAATACGGACAGGAGTAGCCGTCGGGGTATCTGGCATACTCTTTGGTCTAATAGCGGTGGTTATTATCATTGCTCAGGGTGTTTTCTCTAGTGTTGATAGTTTCTCTGATGTCGGTTTGAATAACCGTACAGTTGTTACTATTACGCGCTCGGGCGGAGCGCTTGCGTTCAACGAATACGACAAGCGTGATGACCCGACATTTGTTGCAGAGGTTGAGGCGGCACACAAGGCGCTCGTTGGTAAAAAAACAGCGCTTGCTAAAAAATATGGCATTTCTTATGACCCGGCTATGGAAGACTCATCGCCGGTGATTGTTGACCCGCAGACGAAAAGGAAAATTATTAAAGATTCCGCACTCGGCGATGCGGTCGTCCAAGAATTAGCCAACGCCAAGCGTCTTGCTGAGTACAAACCATTTAACGTCGATGAATACGTGAGGAAGTATCCGTCGGCAAAAGTACTCCAAGCGTATAAGCCGCTTCAGCCAAGTAGTGGACTGCTTGCGTATATGAAAAACGGAAAAGAATCGTTTGCGTCACAATCAAACAACCAAATGTATGGACGGAGTGACGATGCACCGGCGCTTACTATACTCGATGGATCCTTGAGCGAGCCGTTCATCTCTAGTACCTCTTTCGACCCAACAAAGGGTGACATTCCGGTTATTATTCCATATGGTGCTGCAGAAAAATTGCTCGGATATAAAAAACTGGGTGGTGAAACAAGCACCGAAGATAGGCTGACGCGGTTACAAGAAGTGCGAAGCAGGATAGGCGAAGCAACTGCGACTTACTGTTATCGTAACAATGCCTCGCAGGCGCTTCTCGCCCAGGCCTTGGCGCAAAAAGAAGAGATGAGGCTAGGCGCTGCTAATAAAGAGTATGTTCAGCCGTCGTTGGTGTACGAGGTTCCCGGTGAGGCCGAATGTGGAGCCATCGCAACAGTAAAGGATACGCGAACGGCCGCTCAGAAAAAGCAAGCCGCTCAGCAGGTGCTTTATGAAAAAGAACTTGGTACGTATATCGGAGAGCCGGAACAGCACCTTGTGACGGTGAGGGGTGTGGGAATTTCGAGTGACCTTGGAGCTTCGGGCCAGTCATCGGTCGCTGAGATGACTCAGGCGCTCTTCTCTTCATCGCTTGGTTATGGAACGTGGAACATCCCCGCGAACTTATTAGCAGAGGTTCCGCAAGCTGCGCGCCCAGCCAGTATATTTGAGGATACCGCCACGATTTCAACGCAAACGATGCTTTTCGGCTATGAAGCCTTCCTTGTAGAATTTACTAATAAAGACGAAGCGCGCACCCTCTTCAAATCTAATGGTGTGTTCGGAGAAGGCGACGCGACGTCTATATATGCCATGCCGTTTGGTAGCGGTATCCTTATCGCCGATGAACTCAGAACCATGTTCACGAACGCATTAATGTGGGTCTTGTTGGTGGTTGGGGGTGTTGCCGTTATTATTCTCGCGAGTATCATCGGGCGCACTGTATCAGAGGGCCGCCGTGAAAGTTCAATATTTAGAGCTATTGGCGCAAGTCGTGTTGATATCGGGTCTATTTATGGTATATATGTATTGCTGCTTTCGTTGCGCGTTATCGTATTCACCGCGGTGCTCGGCATAGGTATTGCTCTGGTCGTCGAGATTCTGTACTGGAAAGAGGCTACGCTTGGCGCTCAGTTGGCCTACGCCTCAAGTGACCTTACGAAAGAGTTCCACCTGTTTAGCCTCGCGTCGCCGTATCTTTTATGGATTGCCGGTGCGATCCTTGTCGCCGGTATACTTGCTTCGATCATCCCTATCCTACTGGGTGCACGGCGAAACCCTATCAAAGACATGCGTAGCGAAGGCTGATAAAAAGTGAGTTAGCACTCTTGACAGTCGAGTGCCAACTCATTACAATAAGAGTACTTGGCAATCTCAACATGAGAGTGCTAAAATGAATATAATAAATTATGTATTGTTTCTAACGTAATAGGAGAGTAAATTATGGGTAAAATCATCGGAATCGACCTCGGTACAACCAACAGTGCTATGTCTTACATGGTTGCTGGTAAGCCAGAGGTAATTGCAAATGCAGAGGGTAACCGCACCACTCCAAGTGTCGTTGCTATTAATAAGTCTGGCGAACGTCTCGTTGGTCAAGTTGCGCAACGTCAGCGCGTCACTAACGCAAAAAACACTATCTACGGTGCAAAGCGTTTAATTGGACGTAAGTTTACCGACAATGAAGTGCAAAAAGATCACGACATCATGCCGTACGAAATCGTTAAAAAGGGTAGTGATGGCGTAGCAATTAAGCTTGGTGATAAAGAATATACACCTGAAGAAGTTTCAGCAATGATCCTTTCAAAGCTTAAGGCAGATGCCGAGGCATTCCTTGGTGAAAAAGTCACCGAAGCTGTTATTACAGTTCCTGCGTACTTCGATGACTCACAAAGGCAAGCAACTAAGGACGCTGGTAAGATCGCTGGGCTTGAAGTAAAGCGTATTATCAACGAACCGACTGCAGCAGCTTTGGCATACGGCCTCGAAAGCAAGAAAGAGGAAAAGATCGCCGTGTTCGACCTCGGTGGTGGTACCTTCGACGTTTCAGTTCTCGAGCTTGGTGACGGCGTGTTCGAAGTTAAGAGTACTAATGGTGACACTCACCTTGGCGGTGAAGACTTCGACAATCGCATTGTTAACTTCTTCCTTGATGAATTCAAAAAGGAAAGTGGCATCGACCTAAAGGGCGACAACGCAGCAATGCAACGCCTAAAGGATGAAGCTGAAAAAGCAAAGAAAGAACTCTCTTCAACTAACGAATACGAAATCAACCTCCCGTTCATTACTGCAGATGCAGATGGTCCAAAGCACTTCGAGCTGAAGCTTACACGTGCGAAGCTTGAGGAGCTTGTAAAAGACCTCATTGACCGTCTTGCACAGCCTGTAGAAAAAGCACTAAAAGACGCTGGTTTGAGTGCAAGTGACATTAACGAAGTTGTCCTCGTTGGTGGTATGACTCGTATGCCTGCAGTCGTTGAAAAGGTAAAGGCTATCTTTGGTAAAGAGCCACTCAAGGGTGTAAACCCTGATGAAGTTGTTGCAATTGGTGCGGCAATTCAAGGTGGTGTTTTGGCTGGTGACGTTAAGGACGTATTGCTTCTTGACGTAACTCCGCTAAGTCTCGGTATTGAAACGATGGGTAGTGTTTCAACGAAGCTCATCGAGCGAAACACAACAATCCCAACCTCTAAGAGTGAAACATTCTCAACGGCTGCCGATAACCAGCCGCAAGTAGAAATTCACGTTCTTCAGGGCGAACGCGAAATGGCATCAGACAACAAGAGCCTTGGACGTTTCGTTCTTGATGGCATCGCGCCGGCACCTCGCGGTGTTCCACAGATCGAAGTTACCTTTAACCTCGATGCAAACGGTATCCTCAACGTTACCGCAAAAGACAAGGGAACTGGCAAAGAACAGTCAATTACTATCCAAGATAGTGGAAACCTTTCAAAAGAAGACATCGAAAAGGCCGCGAAAGAAGCTGAGCTCCACGCTGAAGAAGACAAAAAGAAGCGTGAAGCAGTTGATACTCGTAACCAACTTGAAAATGCAATCTATCAAGCAGAAAAAATGCCTGACGAAGAGCAATTCAAGGATAAGATTTCTGACGACGAGAAAAAGGTAATTACCGATGCCGTTGAAGAAGCGAAGAAGCACAAGGACGCAACCGATAAGGATGAACTTGAAGCTGCGCTAAAAGCCCTGAACGACGCTATCATGCCAATTGGCGCGAAGATGTACGAACAGGCTGCAAAAGAAGAAGCTCCAGCCGAAGAGGGTGAAACAGACAAAAAGTCTGACGAGCCTGTTGAAGGTGAAGTTGTCGACGACAAGAAGTAGTTGACCTAGTATAAAATAGCCGGTGTAATGCCGGCTATTTTTGTGTCTAAAGTATTGCGCCCTGCGGCGACCGGTGAGGGTCGCCGCAGGGCTAGTTCGTCACGGCTTGCTGCGTGGCGAGATGTCGATGAAGCCGGAGCGGGTATGGGCATCGTAGCGACCGGTGAAGAGGCTCTTGTCCGTCATCAGGTTTCCGGCGATGATCGTCGGCAGGCCAGAGCCAGGCTTGACCTCTACGCTGGTGATACGGGCGGAAATCACCTTCTCGTCACCACCGACCTGAAAAACGACAGGAAGGCGCACGGTACGGTCGTCGTGGTACTTCGCGGCGTCCTTCAGCCTTTCCAGACTAGGGCCGTTGTCGATGACCACGTGGCGGGTAGTTCGCTTGGTAGACATACGTCGTACCTCTCTACGATGCCGATGAGAGCTCGGCACAACTCGTTGCTTGTAGTTACGAAAACCACAAACCTCCCTCATACAAGGTAGGGTTATTATACCAACAAATTAGGAAAAATCAATATCTAGGCATTATGCATCTCGTAATGAGTTACTTTTCAGGCAATTCCAAAAACAGCGCAGCCCAAACCATACCAGGATCGGCACGATAAAATGGCGCATAGTACCATGAACCGTCTGGGTTGGTGAGCTCAGGATAGGTACCGTGACGTTCAATTAGTTCGCAAAAACGGTCGTATTGCTTTTTATACTCATTACGGCCATACCGGTGTAGCAGGTGGAGGTAGTAGGTTGCGTGCCATGTCCATAGTGACGTCTCGGTGTAGTTGGGCATTGATATTGGGCCCATGCCAAAACGATAACGTAGTTTTTTTGAAGGTTTTTCACCATACTTCATCGGATAGGGGCGGTTAAGCTCTTTGATGTCTATATAGTCGAGTGTTTTATTGACCATGTTGGTGTCTTCCACGACACGTAAAAAGAATGGCATAAGCGCACTGTCGGAGCTGAAATTAGTGCTCGTACGATCAGCCTTAAAGAATTGTCCATTCCAGTATTCATTTATAAGTAGGTCTTGGTAGATGGCGGGCGCAAACGGGAAACTATTGAGTCGTAATACATCCGCACATTGAGCCATTCGACCAACAAGTGATATCGCATAGGCGCTTCGGTCGTAATACACCGCATCGCGCATCTCGGCGTATTTTACGCCCTTTTTAATATCACCTGCCTCTGTTAAAAAGCTATCGACGTACCGTGTAATCTCGCCGTTTAAGAATTCATTCTCTTCACTATTAAGGGCGTAATGACTCACTACGAGTGAGTGCAATAGCCACGGTAAGGCGTCGATACTTGGAAGACCGGGTGCATTAAATACATTTCCGTTTTTATCAATGCATAATTTTACTCGACCACCACGTCGATAGTGGCGAAGTGCCCACCGTAAGGTGTGGTGCACGTGGGTTGTTTCATTTAGGTGTACAAGCGATTCGGCAACGGTGCCAAAGTCGCGCATCCAAAAGAAGTTGTAGTGGCCAAGGCTTGTGCGGTAGAAATCACCATACCAAAGACGATCGAGTACTTGTCGGCTTACTTGCCGAGCATCACCCTCAAAACGCTCAAGTGGCGTAAAGTAGCGATTGGCAATTTGGCGGTACTCGGCTCGAAGTATGCCGAATGTTGCTCCAATAGCTCGAATAAGAGGTTTCATTGAGGCCAGTATAGCATGACGCTAACGCTCGGGGTGAAAATCGATAGATTCAATGCTGGTGAGGTGCCAATGGCGGCAGGTAGGGCACTGGTAAACACCGAGCGCAACACTCATATTTTCGAGCATACCGATGTCGGCTGCATCGAGTGCAGACTGTTCGGTTTTGAAGAAACGCTTCCCCTCGCATACAGGGTTGAAGCGATATATTTTACCTTCAGCAACTTTTTTACTTCGACGGGTCATGTCCTAATTATACGCATTCATGAGAAAAGTGGGGTATAATAAAGAAGCACATAATCTAACTTTAAGGAGAATAGAATATGGATTTATGGGGAATCATTACTTGGGTGGTAATCGGTGGTTTGGCCGGATGGGTCGCATCGAAAATCGCTAAAACAGATGCACAGCAAGGGCTGCTCGGTAACATCGTCGCTGGTATCATCGGTGGTGTTGTTGGTGGATTCTTGGTTGGACTCTTGGGTGGCGAAGGCTTCACAGGGTTTAACATTTGGAGCTTCCTCGTTGCACTTCTTGGTGCAGTCGTCGTGCTCTTCATCTGGAAGGCAATTACCGGTCGCAAGACTGCGTAATACGAAACACTATCAAAAATGGCCGCCACTGTGCGGTCATTTTTTTGTTTAGCACTCTAGACATATGAGTGCTAAAAACGTATACTATAGACAGATATGAGCAAGCAAGATTACTACGAAGTTTTAGGGGTGTCAAAGAGTGCCTCTGCCGACGAACTGAAGAAGGCGTACCGACGCCTTGCTGTTCAGCACCACCCAGATAAAGAGGGCGGAAACGAAGAGAAGTTCAAAGAAATTAACGAAGCCTATGACGTCCTAAAAGACGCGCAAAAACGCCAACGCTACGACCAATTTGGTCACGCCGGTGTTGGTGGTGCTTCTGGCGGTGGTGGCGGTGGAAATCCTTTTGAAGGGTTCGGTGGCCAAAACGCGAACTTCGACTTTGGCGGTGGTTTCGGCGATATCTTCGATCAGTTCTTTGGCGGCGGTGGATCTTCGCGCCAGCGCGGGCCTAAGCGTGGACGCGACGTTGAAGTACAGCTTCAACTAACATTCGAAGAAGCTATCTTTGGACTCGAACACGAAATGACACTCGATCTTGAAGATACGTGTGATCACTGTAAAGGTTCAACTGTCGAACCTGGTTACGAACTAAAAACGTGTGATACCTGCCATGGCGCTGGTCAGCAAACCCGTGTCATGAACACGATGTTTGGTGCTATTCAACAAACCGTCCCCTGTGAAACGTGTCACGGTGCCGGTAAAATCCCAGAAAAAGTATGTTCTGTTTGTCGCGGTGCTGGTACGCAGCGCAAAAAGCAAGCAATTAAGGTTAAGATCCCAGCCGGCGTCGACGACGGTGCGACTATTCGCCTGAGCAACCATGGCGAAGCAATTGGTGGTGGCGAAAAAGGCGATCTTTACATCCACATCCGTGTTAAGGCGCACAAGCACTTTACTCGAGAAGGTGATATCATTCTTTCCGAAGAGCACGTTTCTATGGTTGATGCCGCACTTGGTACTGAAATCGAAATACCAACCGTCGATGGCCCTGTAACTATGAAAATCCCTGCTGGTACGCAAAGCGGTACCGACTTCAAGCTTTCTAATCACGGTGTACCAAGCTTGCGCAACAAAGATAAGCGCGGCCCACACATTGTTACTATTGCGGTTGATACCCCAACTAAGCTTACAAAGAGCCAAAAGAAGATACTCGAAGACTGGTAGTCTGGAGAAACGACACTATGACAGTATCTACCGACCCATTCGCAACGTATAAGTTGCTTTCCACAGAGCTCGAAAGTAAAGGGTATCACGTCTCTACTGAATACCAAGACGGTAGTTTATTCGCTACGTACACGTCTCCTGGCGGTAAAGTGTGGCATACGCCGGCTGCGCGCATACGGTATCCGTTTTCGAATGAAACAGCTCGTCGCCTTTCTCGCGACAAGGCAGCCTCCTACGCATTTGCAAAATCGAAGGGCGTACCAATACCATTTACACTGCAAATAGAGCACCACGAGTTTCTCGATGACAAAGAACTTGAAAAAACCGTGCAAGGTTATGCACCGCTTATTGCCAAGCCAAATAATTCATCACTATCGCGCGGTCTCACTTTAAACATTACGACGGTAGATGGCCTCAAGGCTGCTATACGCTCGGCTCGTCTTGTGCGAGAGTCTGACGTATTGGTACAGCAGCAGGTGAGTGGCGTTGAGGTTCGGTTTGTTGTGTTACGCGGCAAGGTCAAGGCGGCGCTACTGCGCCAAACTCCACAGGTTGTAGGCGATGGTGCAAAAACTGTTATGACGCTCATTGAAGAAGAGAACCTTGCACGGCAAAGTCTCGTCTTCCCTTATATCTCATACCCACAGCTAACAGGTGAGATAATCGATGAAACGTACCTTCATGACCAGCGCATCCTTGAAAAGGGTGAAATACTCGAGCTCAGCAAAGCAACGATGATACGAAACGGTTGCTCGGTGTATAACATACTTGATCAGGTGCACCCGTCATATATCGAAGAGATTGAAACGTTTATCGAAGACATCGATACGTCTTTCTTGGTAGCCGATTTCCTTATTAACGATTACAGTGTTCCGTGTCGAAATGACAACCACTGGTTCCTCGAGTTCAACGGCTCTCCCGTGTTAAAGCTTTGCTACGGGTGTCGTGACGGCCGGATGTTTGATATTGTCCCCCTCTTGTCTGACCTCATTGATGAGACGCTAAAATAACCTTGAGCATATTGACTTTTTGAGTCGAATATGTTAAAGTTGTATAGTTAATATGGATACAGCAACGCGAAAAGTACTCGGCATTATTGAACAGGTTTCGTTTCCGGAACTTGGTATTGAAAGTGTCTCGGCGAAAGTCGATACTGGCGCGTACTCAGGCGCATTGCACTGTGAAGAGATAGATGAAATCATTCATCCGGTTACGGGAAAGAAAGCATTAAAAATTCGACCAATCGACTCAGCCTATAGCGAAGTCATTATCGAACATTTTAAACGAGTGTATACCCGAAGTTCAAGTGGACACAGGCTGCAACGATATGTCATCGAAACAGCTATGATAGTACAGGGGCAAACGTATATGATAAAAATTGGTGTCACGAAGCGTGATTTGATGAATATGAAAGTACTCATCGGAAGACGTTTCCTGCGCAAGAATAAAATGCTCGTAGATGTAACAGTAAATCAAGAATTTGATAATGACGGAGGTCGAAAATTATGAGAATAGCGATTTTATCGAACGGTCCAGGTAACTACTCGACTAAACGACTCAAGGAAGAGGCTATTAAACGTGGCCATGAAGTAACGATTGTCAAATATCGTGATTGTTATGCGTCAATTGAACAGAACAATCCTACCGTTAGTTACAAAGGTGAAGACCTCAGTAAGTTCGATGCAATCATTCCTCGCATTGCTTCTAATATGACTCGTTACGGCACGGCTATCGTTCGCCAGCTTGAGATGCAGGGTGTCTACACCGTTTCAAGTTCACTTGCTATTAACCGCTCTCGCGATAAGCTTCGCAGCCTTCAGCTTCTTGCTAAGTCTGGTGTGGGTATTCCTAAGACTATTGTCTCTCGTAACTCTGCCGATATCGATGACCTTCTTGATAAGCTTGGCGGCATGCCCGTTATTATTAAGCTTGCTCGTGGTACGCACGGTAATGGCGTTGTGCTTGCTGAAACTAAAAAGGCAGCTAAGTCTGTACTCCAGGCATTCTACCTTACAAACGAAGACGGCACTAATATTTTATTGCAAGAGTTTGTTAAAGAGTCTGCAGGTACCGACATTCGTGCCTTCGTCGTGGGCGGTCGTGTGATCGCAAGTATGATGCGTCAGAGTCTCGATGACGACTTCCGCTCAAATCTCCACAAGGGTGGAGAAGGAACGATTATTAAGCTTACCGAAGAAGAGCGCAAGATGGCTATTAAAGCAGCTAAGTCCATGGGGCTTAACGTTGCCGGTGTCGACATGATGCGTTCAGCGCGCGGACCACTTATCCTCGAAGTAAATGCGAGCCCTGGGTTTGGTATTGAACACGTAACAGGACGAGACGTTGCAACGCCAATTATTGAATACGTCGAAATGAACGCTAAGCGTCGCACTAAGAAAGACAAAGTCGGCGCCTAGCAAGCCCTCGGAGGGCGTCATTCAATGGTATACTGGGCTTATGAATAGGCCCAGTTCTTTCGCATGGCGACCCTCGACTACCAAGATTCTCGTGCTTGGTCTTGCGGTGCTTCTCGTCTACTCCGTTGGCGTATACATGGTCACTAATTTCCGTCCAACGACCGAACTCCGCATAGGGAGCGGGGTGTATCATCTGTGGCTCGCTGATACTGAGGCGAAGCGCGTTCAGGGACTATCTGGTGTTGAGTCGTTGAGTCCTGACGGCGGTATGCTTTTTGATTTTGAAGAGGATAAACCTTGGGGTATCTGGATGAAAGATATGAAGATCCCGCTGGATATCATCTGGATGGATCAAAACAAAGAGGTAGTATACATTGTTAAAAATGCAGACCCCCAGCTTTCAACGGAGACCGTCTTTAAACCAAAAAATAAAGCACGCTATGTGGTTGAGCTTCCTGCGGGAAGTGTCGATAATGCTGGTATAAAAACGGGTATGGCTGCTACTTTTGAAGCAAAAAGCAAAGGAGGGCTCTAGTAGTGGTGCCTGTGATTGTATTTGCTGCACTGGCAGTTGTATTGTTTCTCGGTGCGTATATTTCTAAGCGACGATTTGGGCTGCTTGGGTTAGCGCTTACCGCTGGTGCGACACTCAGCACATTATGGACCTATGAAGCAGGGCTCATTGTTTCAAGCACGGGTCTTATTCCGGAAGGCGTTGTGACACAGGCTATAACGCAATCGCTTGTTGTACTTTTGCCAGCAATTTTATTACTATTTCATGGCTACGCGTATAAAAACCGCGTTAGTCGCATTGCCGGCTCGCTGCTATTTACTGTACTTGCTTTGGCATTTCTCGTTGGACCCATCGGCTATGCATTACCTCTCGAGGGAGTTGGAGCTCAGGTGTATGGCACACTTAAAACCTACAAAGATGCCATCATCAGTGCGGGTGTCGTATTGGCCATTGTCGACCTCTTTTTTACAAAACCAGTCCACCTTGCAGAGAAGACGCATAAAAAGCACTAATTGACAGTGCACCCCTGTTGGTGTATAGTGCATAAGGTCCGGGACCGTAGCTCAGCTGGTTAGAGCACCTGCCTTTTAAGCAGGGTGTCATGGGTTCAAGCCCCATCGGTCCCTCCAAGGAAAAGCACTCACGTTTAGTGGGTGCATTTCCTTGGGGAAGAGTGCAGCCCGTTCGTTTCGCTCGTGAAAGCGTTATGAACAATACTACCTTCGGGTAATTCATAGGTCTGTTCACACCGTCCATATAGAAAACACCTCAGTATCGCTACCGGAGGTGTTTTTTATTTGGTTTTATTTATGTATATAATATTCGATTAAGTTAATGCTAGCTTTCTATACTCAAGATATGTGGTGGTGGAAGCAGCGTATACATGTGTCGTGGAATATTGCACTGGCCTGTGCGGGGTTTGTTGGTGGGGTGGCATTGTCGCTAGTAGTTCGTAGTACCTTTTTCTGGGGCTGCATGGGTGCCTTTGTGGCAATAGCCTGTATCATGTACGGAAGAGTCCTCACGTTGCCTTTGCTTCTCCTGGGCTGTCTTGTTGTGGGTCTTAGTTATGGCTCTGCGCATCTGGGTGAGCGGGGTGTATACGACGAGATGATCGGGCGTGTACTTAACGTAAAAGGAAGAGTACGAGAAGACCCCTCTAAGGCAGCATCTGGCTCTACGTCGTTGCAGCTCGATACAGTAATGATTAATGGCGTTGCGATGCCTGGGTCAGTGTTTATGAGTGTACGAAGTGTGCCTGGTGTTAAGCGCGGTGACATAGTTGAGGGAACTGGCGAGGCTAAAGCTGGGTTTGCAAATTTTCCCATTAGTTTTAGCCTTACGAAACTAGATGGAGTCGGTCGTTCGCGCTATGGGGATGTAGGGCGAGTCGTACGTGACTGGTTTGCTGATAAGGTCAGGGTTGTTATCCCCGAGCCTCAAGCGAGCTTAGGTATAGGGTTTCTTACCGGCCAAAAGAGCGCTTTGCCGTCCGACGTAGCGGATTCACTAAAGGTTGCTGGCTTAACGCATATTGTTGTAGCGAGCGGGTATAACCTTACTATTTTAGTAAGGTTGGCTCGAAAGGTGCTGCTTCGTGTTTCCAAATTCCTGTCTGCTGTGTCTTCGAGCTTTATGATTCTTGCCTTTGTCGCCATTACTGGGTTGAGCCCCAGTATGACCCGTGCAGGGTTGGTGTCGGGTATGAGTTTATTATCCTGGTATTATGGGCACGCATTTCATCCGTTTGTCTTACTCCCAGTAGCGGCTGCAATAACAACGGCACTTCAGCCAAGTTACGTGTGGGGAGATTTAGGGTGGCAGCTAAGCTTCTCAGCCTTTGCCGGGGTAATGGTGGTGGCACCGCTTATTCAGGCCTACTTTTTCGGAAGGGCTCCACCGGGAGTATTTCGGCAGATACTTGGCGAGACAGTCGCTGCTCACCTTGTCACTATCCCGGTGATTGCACTTTGCTTTGGTGTCATTTCCAATGTAGCTATCATAGCGAATCTGCTCGTCGTGCCGCTCGTTCCGTTGGCGATGCTATTAACATTTATTTGCGGTATGGGCGTAGTTATAGGGGCGCCATTCATATCTGTTGTCGCGACACCGACGTCCTGGCTATTAGAGTATATGGTTGGTGTCGCTCGCTTTGTCTCGGAGATACCGTGGGCGCAAAGTGAACTTGGATTACCGCCGGTAGTTTGGGGTCTCTATGTATTAGTGCTGTGCGGGGTGTGCTGCTGGATGTGGCGAGGTTCGCACTATAGCTTTAGAGGTGGTGCTGAAGGCGGTGTTATTTAGCGCGGTCGATCGCGGGCGATTTCACGCGCGAGATCAGAAAACATGTCATCGATAAGGTCGGGGCTAAAGGTTTTGTATTTTCGTTTTACTGCCGTCTTGATGAGGAAGTCCGCAATAGCTGGGTTCTTAGGAAGAAGTGAGCCGTGGAGGTATGTGCCAATGACGTTTTTGTACACAGCGCCTTCGTGACCATCTTTTGAGTTATTGCCAGCGCCGCGAATAACTTGTGCGAATGGGTGACAGGTTTCGCCAAGATATGTTTGTCCGCTGTGGTTTTCGTAGCCAATAATTTCTCCAAATGAGTCGCTTACGGTGACGATGTTACCGATGAGTCGTTCGTTTGTACCATAGGTTTCAACGTCAAGGATGCCGATGCCTTCAAGATGAGTGCCGTTAAGGGTCTTAAAGAATCGCCCGAATAACTGGTACAAACCACAGACCATGAGCATCGGGATGCCTTCGTCGGCCCACTTTTTGAGCTGCGGTCCAATCTTAAGTAGGTCGGCGTGAATTTTTTCTTGACCGCTATCTTGACCTCCACCACCTATGATGATGTCTACGTTAGTCGGAAGCTTGTCGCCGGGATTGTAAGAAATAACGACAGGCGTATAGCCATACCACTCAAGGCGACGTTCAATAACCTGGAGGTTGCCTTGATCACCGTAAATGTTCATATCTCGGGGGTATAGCTGAAGAATAGTGATGGGGTTTTGCGCAGGGGTGCTCATGAGACTACCTCGACTCGAGTTATTTTAGATAGCTCTTTTCGCAGTGTGAGCATAGCGGTATACGTGCAATAAATTCGTTTTGGTTCATCGGCGTGCAGCGCGATAAAATCGGCAAGCGCCTTAGGCAGGTTTGTTTCAACTTTTTCCATACTTACTTCGTCGTATTGGAGGCGAAGCGCCATGTCGTAGCCACGGAGACCGCTTACGTAGACCGGGTTGTTAATAAGTTTAGTAAAGCTAACATCCCAGAGCCATGACATATCTCGGCCGTCGGCGTAGTTGTCGTTGATGGCGATCATGGTTGCATAGCCCGTTGGGTCGTATGATTCTAACCCAAGTCGGAATCCGGCTGGGTTTTTAACCAGAACGAGTTCGAGCGGGTGGCCGTTGACGGTAAGTGTTTCGCCTCGCCCGAATGCGGGCGTTACGATAGATAGTGCGCCAAGTAAGCTGTTGATTGACGCATCCGGTGTAATCGCTCGAACTAACGCTAATGCAGCGGCACTGTTATAGATGTTGTAAACACCTTTGAGTTTAAGGGGGGTGACGGCATCTTTACCGCTAATCGTAAACGCTGCACCTTTTTGGTTAAAGTCTTTCAGAATAACGTCGGCTTTTGGACGCTCTGCGATTGGGGTCTTTTTGGGACCGGTAGTGCTATGAAGGTCATCGTCATTTGGGAACTGCGAAAGAAGGCGATTGTCGAGCCCGAAGTAGCGTACGCTGGTTGTTTTTGGTAGTTTTGTACCGATGTTGCGAACACGGCTATCTTCTCGGTTAATAACGACGGTATCGATAGTTGCGAGCGCGATTTTCTCAAGCATTCGGGCGGTTGCATCTATCTCGCCGAAGCGATCAAGCTGGTCACGCATAACGTTGAGCAATAGTGAGTAGCGCGGCGGTACGATTTCAACAAACTTTACCGCATGGGCTTCATCAAGCTCGAGTACGGCGATGTCTGCATTGAGTTTTCCTTTTGTGTCGACGTCACCTAAGAGGGCTGCGGCGACACCGCGCACGAAGTTACTGCCTGTGCGATTGGTAAAGACGGTGAGACCTTGTGACTCTAGGAGCGACACGACCATCTTTGTTGTAGTCGTCTTTCCGTTGGTGCCACTAACGACAACAACACCGTGCGGAAGTTGTGCGAGTGTATCAGGAACGAAGCTTGGGCTGATTCGCTCGACGAACAAACCGGGAAGGGCAGAGCCACCACCGCGGAGGCGTGCGGCGTATCGGACGGCTTTGCCGAGAATAATCGTAAAAGATTGAGGCATATGCTCTATTATATCGCACTATGACGTCGCTACCCTGCTATAATGTAAGTATGTTCTTGGTGGGCCTCATTTCTTGGTGGTATGGACGCGGCTGGGTAGACCAGTGGAAGCGGATGGGCGAGCGATTTGTATCTACGCTCGAGTTCTTTTCTATTGGGCAACTTATCGAAACGCTTTTTTCGCCGTATCGTCAAATCTCCGCTGCCGGCTCTGGTAACGGCTCTTTCGGCGATGCTATTCGCGCCTCATTCGATAAGCTATTTTCTCGATGCATCGGAGCGCTAATTCGTTTCTTTACAATTTTGATAGGACTAACCGCAATTTTACTGCAAGGAATTTATGAGATCGCAATCATGATCGCTTGGTGGTTCGTGCCAATATTACCGATTGCCGGGTTTATTTTGCTTGCCACGGGATGGGTGCCGTCATGGGAGTAGAGCTATTTAACTGGCGTGGACAACGAGCGCACCTTTCTCGTTACGGCAAGGCGCTTGCGCCGTGGGTAACACCTTTGGAGCTACTTACTGTGGTTCTGCTCATCTTCGGTATTCTTTTGCTTGCGCTTAGTTTGCCGATTGGCTGGGTGGTGTTCGGTGGAGCTGCAGTACCGGCTATGATTGCGCAGTGGTATCGACTTGAACTTAAAAACATTCCTATAGATATGACTAAGCGCTCTATTGATGCGCGCGCCGAGTCAGACTTATTGGCACAACTTCCGCAAAATCCTACTCCTAAACAACTTGCTTTCGCGCTTATGAAGGTAAATAGTGGACTATTCTTTGAGGTTCGGCTTGGTATTGGCGGCTCATTCTTAAAAGAAGTGGCCCTCGATACGCCCGAAAGTACAAATGCCATCTTTGAAGACGCGCTACATATTGCCGATTCGATAGACGGTAAGGTGACGGGTGGCGTGCTTATTTTGGCCATGGTCCGACAACTCCCTGCACGAGAGACAATCCTTGGGCACTTGCAGCTAAGTGAAGAGGATTTGGTTAAGGGTGCAGAATGGTATCATCATCTTCTTGACGTTATTGCAGAGGGGTCTAAAAAACGACAACAATCTGGTGGTATCGGTCGCGACTGGTCGTTCGGTTGGATTCCGCACCTCTCGCGCTTCGGTGCAAATATATCGCAAAGTGGGTCAATGTCTCGCGGAATAATTCGTTCAGATACAATGAACCAGCTTATTTCCGGTCTCAATAACGACGGTGGAACAATCGCACTTATCGGTCGAGATGGTGTCGGGAAAACGGAAATAGTCTACGAGTTGGCTGCTAAGTTAATGAAGCCTGATGCATCTGTTCCGAAAAGTCTTTGGTATCAGCAGGTATTCATGCTCGACGCGTCCAGGCTACTTACCGCCGCCGGCGAGCGTGGGCAGCTTGAAGCGCTCATCGGCAATTTGCTTGGCGAGGCTTTTGCTGCCAAAAATATTATCGTCTGCCTTGATAACGCCGAACTCTTCTTTGAAGAGCGGGTAGGGGCTGTTGACCTCACGTCGCTACTAATGCCGATCGTTGAGGCGGGGCGATTGCGACTCATTATGACTCTCGACGAGCAGAAGTTCTTGCAAATAAGTAAGCGGACGCCGGCGCTTGTTGGGGCAATGAACCGCATTGTCATTCAACCAACTACAGAAGCTGAAACCCTCAAGGTTCTTGAAGACCACCTTCCTATTATTGAACACAAGCGTAAGGTGACCTTTATGTATCAATCCCTAAAAGAGGCCTACCGACTCAGCCAACGATACGTCTATGATGTTGCTATGCCGGGGCAGGCAATCACGCTATTAGAGCAGGCAGCTGAATATTCAGAGGGTGGGCTCGTGTCAGCGAAATCCGTGAATACGGCCATAGAGCGAATGACCGGGGTGAAGACAGCAAGCGCAAATGATGCCGAAGAGCGCGAGAAATTGTTAAATCTAGAAACGCTTATTCACCAACGTATGATTGGTCAAGAGCGGGCGGTAAGTGTTGTCTCTGACGCGCTGCGACGTGCGCGTTCCGGTGTCCGTAACGTCAATCGACCCGTCGGTACCTTCTTATTCTTAGGCCCTACGGGAGTTGGTAAAACCGAGCTGGCTAAGTCACTGGCAGCGGTTTACTTTGGGGGAGAGAAGAATATTATTCGCCTCGACATGAACGAATTTGTTTCACCAGATGATGTGATGCGCCTTATCGCAGATGGAGCAGACGACCCTTCTAGCCTGACCGCACAGGTGATGAAGCAGCCATTTAGTGTTGTATTGCTTGATGAGATTGAAAAAGCCCACTCAACCGTGCTTGCAACGCTGCTTCAGCTGCTCGACGAGGGAATCTTG
>Ga0247816_10000255_pt1 | contig 32669 bp, 15 predicted proteins | sample UWRJL209509C1_FD_179930 | JGI IMG/M metagenome (GOLD analysis project Ga0247816, IMG submission 179930) | Plant litter microbial communities from Arlington Agricultural Research Station in Wisconsin, United States - UWRJ-L209-509C-1 | ecosystem: Environmental > Terrestrial > Plant litter >...
TTCAGCTTTCTGCACAGGCTGCCAGACCAACTTCTGCATTGCTTGAGGTCACAAATTTTGGGTATGGCGGCGCATTAAAGTGGATGCATGGCTTTGGAGAAAAAAAACAGCAAGCCACTTTAGAAGCAGGTTATAACCGTTTTCCTGTTAAAAATCTTTCGTCCGGGGTAAGTGCAAATTATTCGGCAATCCCCATTTATTTAGGTTATAGAATTTTGGCAAATAAGATTTCTTTAGAAGCTCAAGCCGGCACTTCCATTAATAGAATAGTTGGTCGGAATAGTAATTTCTCGGTTAGCGAAACCAAATTGAACCTGGGCCTTGCTTTAGGCATTGGCTATGTAATAAAAAACTTCGAAATTGCTGCTAGATATCAAGTTACCGACCCTAGAGGTACAGAAGACGACCCTACTTTTTTAGCCGCACGTTTGGCCTATAATTTTTCGTTGTAGAAAATTTGGTGTCTGTTAGACCTAAGTATTAGACTTGGCAAAAGAGCCTATAAAGATTACACTTCCTCCACTAAAAAATCTCCTTTTTTGCTTTTCGAATCTTTTTCTTCTGGTTTATATTTCCACCTGCGATGACTCCAAAGCCAATAAGAAGGTACTTCAATTAGCATATCTTCTAAAAATCGCGTATGCATTTCAGTAATTTCAAATTCTGCAGTAAGTGCTGGCTCAAGGCAAATTGGTACACAGTCTACCTCGTAATAACCACGCTTAATACAAGTTGTTTTTAGATAAAATACAGGTCTTTTAGTTTTTCTGGCTATTTTCTCTACACCTAGCTGTACTGCTGCTGTTTGATTTAAAAGTGTAGTCCAGTATTGAGAGTCCTCTTTTGATGGTGCTTGGTCACTTCCAAATGTGAAAACAGTAGGTACGTTTTTGTGCGATTGGATTTCTCGCAGGGTTTGACGCATAGGAACCATTTGATTACCGAACCTACTTCTCATTTTCAAAAACCAATTATCAAATACCCCATTACTGAGAGGTTTGTAAATTGGAAAATGCTGAGCTGAAAATGTCATTCCAATAGCCATGCAAACCCATTCGTAATTTCCATTATGTGAAGAACAGAACAATACACTCTCATTATTTCCCAAGTAAGCCTCAACTAAATCAACATTTTTGAATTTCACACGTTTTTTCAGGTCCTTTTCAGAAATACGATCCATTTTAATAATCTCAAAAATCAAGCTAGAAAGGTATCTGAAAAATTTCTTTTCAACAGCGAGTAACTGATCTGGCGTTTTATCTGTAAATGAATTTTTAAGATTTTCCCTAACCACCATTTTACGATAGCTAAATACATTATAAACCAAAAGATAAAAAACATCAGCCAATAGGTATAGCAACGATAAAGGCATTAGAGATAACAATTTTAAAAGAAATACCCCTAACTTGGAAAGTGCTTTATATAACATCTTGAGAACTTTTAAGCAAAACTAAATCGTTGAGATTAAATAATTATCAGCTGAATATATTTTTATCGCTAGAGCTAAAAGTTTTGAAAATAAAATGACAAACGATATTGGTTATGAACTAAAATATTGACTATTTATGTTCATTAGTTTATTTCCACATTAAATTAATGCAAATTTTATTGCCAATAGCAACAAATAATTCTAATCATTTATTCTGATTTTAAGGAGTCGCTAATCCGTTAAAGTTGATTAATCAATTGATAATGCCTTTAACAAAGAATCCACTTCCATCAATATGTAATCAATAAGTATTTTAGATGATTAGCGAGTTAAAATTACGAGCTTACTTGACACTACCTTTGTATTTATTCATATTTTAATGCCTTAACAGGATTTTGTTTTACAGCCCTCATACTTTGCAAACTAACTGTTAAAATGGTGATTAAAATAATGGAAAGGTTTACTACTACGAATATCATAAACGGCATATCAATGCGATAAGCAAAACCATTGAACCATTTTTGCATATAAATATAGGCCAATACATTTGCCAATACCATTGCAACCAATACCAATTTTACGAAAGCCACATTTAATAATTTAAGTAGCGATGTAGTTGTTGCTCCTAAAATTCTACGAACAGCAATTTCTTTAATTCTCATTTTAGCATTAAATGCTGCAAAACCAATCAATCCAAATACAGAAATAATTAAAGTTACCATACCGAAAGAGAAAATGATTTTACCACTTACTTCATAACTGTTGTTCATTTCTGCAAAAACTTCATCGGCAAATACAAATGTAGGCTCAGCTCCAGGATCTATTTCTTTCCATGCCGCTTTAATATCTTCAGTTGTTTGCTGCAAATTTTGGGTACCTAAACGAAAAATGACATTTGTTCTCCAATGGGTGGGATAATCATTTACTAAATACGCAGTTGGCATAATGGCATGTTCGAAACCATAAACCTGTATGTCTTTAACCACACCAACCACGTTTACCTTTACTTGTTGTTCGTGTCTCTTAATATCAATTAGACTATTTTCTTTTGCCAAGCCCAATTGCTTAAAAGCAGTTTCGTTTAAGATGATGCTCTGTGTAGAATCTGCAGCTAAAAAGTTGTAAGAAAAATCTCTTCCCTTAAGTATTTTACCGCCAATGGTTTCCAAATAATTCGGATCTACATATCTTGCCTCTACGCTTAGGGTGATATTGTTAAAAGTAATGTCTTCTTCCCAACCAGAATCGTTAATAGGTTTTTCTGTCGCCCTTGTTACATCTTCAACACCTTTAATCGCCAACAATCTATTTTTAATTGTTTCAAATTCTGAAGGATTCATATGCCTGGTTCGATATTTTGCAACTTTTACCGACATTAATTGATCTTTCTTTAAACCCAAATCTTTTTGTTTCATAAATGCTAACTGGGCATACATTACACCAAAGCTAATTACTAAAGCAATAGCGATGGTAAACTGAAATATAACTAATCCTTTTCTTACACTGCCAATATGTGCAGCTGTACTAAAATTGCCTTTAAGAACTTTTGCAGGTAAAAAGCCTGCTAAAACCATTGCCGGGTATGCGCCAGACAGTAGCATAATTCCCAGCAGAATAAGTATAACCTGTCCAAGTATAAACAAAATATCGGTAGACCTAAAAAGCTTCAGGTTATCTACTAAAATCTGATTAACTTGAGGTAAAAGTAATTCGGCAAAAATTAAGGCTAACAGAAACGAAATGATACATTGAATAGCTGTTTCGGCAAAAAACTGCTGAATTAAACTCCACTTAAAGGCACCTAAAACCTTTTTTACACCTACTTCCTTTGCTCTTGTTTGAGCCATTACTAAAGCTAAATTGGTGTAATTGATACAGGATATAATGATTAGAAATGATGCCAGAGCACCTAAAATGTAAATCATAGTTTCTTTAGGGTTAGTGGTATAAAAACTACTTAAATTAAGATTTGAGATGGGTTCTGTAATCAATTTAAAAGAGGTAATACCTTCTTTAGCTCTTAATATTTTAAGGGCTTCATTTTTTGTAGGATTAAAATTTGCAGAAGCGTTACCACTCTGCATTTTTGCAAACGCAATGATATAAGCATCGTTAATTTTTCGAATAGTTTTTTCTGCTTCAATATTATTCCTTAACTTAAAAATTGTGGTAAAGCTTGCCGTTAATAATTCATCTCCATATTCTTTAAGGTTTTCTCTAATTAATAAATTAAAACCAAAAGATGAGGGTTGTTTGCTATCATCCCAAACTGCTTTGATTACCAAATTTTGTTCTGGAAAATTTACACCGCTATTTAGCACTAATGTCTTATTTACAACATCAGCACTACCAAATAACTTTTCAGCAGCTGTGTAACTAATCGCTACAGCATACTCTTGCGCATAAACATCCTCCATTCTACCATAAAGTGGTTTTAGTGGATAAACTTTAAAAAAGTTACTATCTATATAAGCACTTTCAATTTTTTGTTCTGCTGCTAATTCTTGCTTTTGAGTTCTAACATTTAATTGCCTACCGCTAATATCCCCAATGCTCACCGCCTCCACTTCGGGTATTTGTTCATCAATAACTTTAGATAGTAATCCTTTAATCTTAGAACCCTTATTTTGGGCTCCATTTTTTGTAAAATCTGCAGATACAATATATGTTCTTTCCAGATCTGGATTCCATTTATCGTATCCTGTTTCTTTATTAATATACAGCAAGATGATCATAAAACCAGCCAAACCAGCAGCCAATCCGAAAATATTAATGGCACTGTAAACTTTGTTTTTCCAAAGATTTCGCCAAGCGATTTTTAAGTTTAGTTTGAACATATTTTTTGAATATCAAGTTTGAGTATTGAGTATCAAGACAACATTAATGCTTTAGTCTTTGCCCTTTAAGCTTTCAGCTTAACTATTCATATTTTAAAGCATCTACAGGGTTATTTACCGCAGCTTTTCTGGCTTGCAAACTTACTGTGAGCACCGCAATTATTACCGATGTAATTGTTGCGATTGCAAAAGGCCAAAATGGCATATCAATTCTATAAGCAAAACCTTCTAACCATTTTTTGGTAACGATAAATGCAATTGGCCAACTGATTAAGTTTGCAGCGATTACCAAAATCAAAAACGAACGATTGAGCATATTAATAATCTGAAAATCTGAAGCGCCTAATATCTTGCGAATGGCAATTTCTTTCGTTCTTCGTTTTGCCATGAAAGTGGATAAAGCAAACAAACCAAGTAATGCTAACACAATAGAAATGATACTGAACAAAACAATAATTTGCATTTGCTTACGTGTAGATTCCATCGATTTTTGAAAAGCATCTTCTACAGAACTGTAAACCATTGGAAAATTTGGATTGGCCCTTTTCCATTCTGCTTCAACAGCTGCTAAAGCAGATTTATAGTTATTACTATCAAACCTAATTAATAAATTATTTGTGCTAGACATGCCTCCTAAATGTGTAACCCTGTAAACCGTTGGCATAACCGCTTTATCGAAACCTTCATTATTGTAATCTTTGATAATCCCAATAATTTGGAAGGCATTTTCTCCTTCATTGAACTGCTTACCTACTAGGTTTTTGCCCAGCAAATTAGCTGCAGTTTCATTTAAAACGGCAGTATTTACTGTGTCTTGTTTATATGCTGGAGAGAAAATTCGACCACTTATCACCTGAACTCCTAATGCAGGCAGAGCATCCATAGTTACGGTTACTGTATTTACACTATGTTCTTGATTTCTATAGGTAATTTCTCCTGAAACATTAAAAGTGTTACCCATTACTTGTGTGGTAGTAGCTACATATTTAACGCCAGTAATTTTTCTAATTCGATCAATAAATGGATCATCTGCAAAATACTCTGATGAGACATTAATGAGTTTTTCTCTATTAAAGCCCAAATCTTTATTGGCTACGAAATTGGTTTGCTGGTACATTACGCCAATTCCAATAATAAATGTAACTGCAATTATAAATTGTACGATAACCAATCCATTTCTTAATGCGATGCCTTTAAAACCAGCTTCATAATTACCTTTTAATACTTTAATAGGGTTGTACTTCGATAATATTAATGCAGGATAAAATCCTGCTAAGAGACTTATTAAAACAAATACGCCAGCTAATTGAAGAACCAAACTTAGCAATTGTTCATTGTGCCAAAAGGTTAATTCAACTGAAAAATGATTACTAAATGCAGGTAAAAGCATCTCTACCAATATCACACAAATAAATAATGCCGCTAGAGTTTGCAAAACTGCTTCGAGCAAAAATTGAAACACCAACTGCTTTTTATAGGCTCCCAATACTTTCTTCACCCCAACTTCTTTAGCTCGTTGTACAGATTGTGCAGTTGCTAAATTAACAAAGTTGATAATAGACACGAGCAATAGAAAAATTGAGAGTGCAACAATTGGCTTAATTTGATCTGCCCAACTTAAATTATAGGAAGGTGTAGCATGAACATCTTGTAATGGTATAATTTTTAAACCAGGTGTTTTCCCATTTTTATAGTAATCGGCATAGGTAATTTTCCGATTTACAAATGATGCCTTTTTGTAAGCTACATAAACCTCTTGTAAGGTTTTATTTACTTGTGCAGTATCCAATTTCTCAATAGCTGAAGTATATATTTCGCAATGCTTAAAATTATTAATTTGCGTAGGATCTTTATCCATAGCTCCAGTGTGGATTACGGCATTAAATTTCACACTTTCAGCTGTTTCTACATCTGCCACTACTCCTGTTACTGTCATCAAAGTACCAGGATCTTTTGTCCATGTAACTACTTTTATTTCTTTGCCAATTACTTTAGCTGTACCAAACAGTTTTTGCGCTAAACTCTGTTTTAACACAATTGTATTTGGTCGGCTAATTGCTGTTAACCGATCTCCTTGAATAAATTGATAAGGGAAAACTTTAAAAAACAGCGAATCTGCATCCCTAACATTTTTTACCAGAACAGGATTTGAATTGGCTACTCTTAAGGAAAAATCATCACCCCAATCTTGATCAATTTTAGTTACATATTTAAATTGAGGTATTTTATCACGAACTAAGGCTCCCATTCTAGAATCGTTCACTTCCATCCAATGTTGTTTATTGTCTGGTGTAGAATAATCATGATGCTCTCTTAATTGGTAAACATTTTTTAACTCAGGGGTCCATTTATCGTAACTGGTTTCATGGTTAATGAATAAAAGTAAAAGCACAAAAGCAGTTAAACCGAGAGCTAATCCACCGATATTTATGGAGGCATAAACTTTGTTCTTAAATAGGTTTCGCAGAGCGATTTTTAAATTGAGTTTGAACATCTTTTTTGGGGTTGAGGGTAGAAAGGTTGAAGGCAGAGGGCTTAGGCATTTAAGCCTTCTTCCTTGTAAACTTCAGCATTACACTATTATTTATTCATACTTTAGAGCCTTTACTGGTGATTTTCTTATCGTTCTTACAGCTTGAAGAGAAACCGTCAATAGCGTCAGGATTAAACAAATTAGAAATGCCAGTAAAAATGGTCTATAAGTTAATTCCACTCGGTAATAAAACCCATTTAACCATTCTTTAATTAAGTAATATGCAACAGGCCAAATGATCACATTTGCAATGACAATAATTTTAACAAAACCGCTGTTTAATAAGGTTAATAGATCTCTTAAAGAAGCACCTAATACTTTACGAACGGCTATTTCTTTGGTTCTTTGTTCTAGGTCTAGATAAACCATACCAAATAAACCTATACAGCAAAGTATAATGGCAATTGCCGCAAATGATATAAACAACTTACCTAGTCGCATCTCTTCTAAATAGAGTTTTTCTAAATGATCATCCAAAAATTGAAACTCTGGAGCAGGCTCTGTGAAATATTTTCTCCAAACGCTTTGAATGTTAGCCTTTGCATTTTTTACATCTGGAGTGTTAATTTTTATATAGGTAATTCCTGAATTTCTTTTCGGATCTACGTGCAATACTATTGGGGTAACTTTCGAATGCAGCGACATGCCATTAAAATCTTTTACCACGCCAACTATCGTCCCTTTTAAGCCTGGCAGATTTACTGTTTTATTCAGATAACCTGCAAGCTTAAGTTCTCTTTCTGCCGTTTCATTAAGTATAAGCGGCTGTGAAAGTTGATTTCTTTCATGCTCTTCCTGCGATTGCCCATTTTCCGGAAAAAGGGAATATTTAGCGTTATCAACTCCATATGACTTTGAAAAATCACGTCCCTTTACAAGCTGAAGATCTAGTGTTTTGATGAAATCAAAATCGCCATAAATAACATCAGTTTCAATGAGTTTAGTAGAGTCGTTTTCATCCGGCCATTTAGATACGCCACCATATCTTTCGCCCAAATTAAACGTTGAAAGCGAAACACTTTCAATCCCTTTATGTTGTAGCAAATCATTTTTAAAGCTTTCGTATTTATCTTCATAGCCTTGCCAAAAATTGTTTTTGGATTCAGCAACTAAGACATGATCTTTATCGAAGCCTAATTTCTTGGTACTAATAAAATTAAGTTGACTATAAATAACCAATGTGCATACAATTAAAAATGCAGATACCGCAAACTGAATAACAATGAGCGATTTCTTTAAACTGAAAGAACGAGTAGGCGTATGGTCATTTCCCTTTAACGTTTTAACAGGCATTAATCGAGAAAGGATAACTGCTGGATAAAATCCTGCTAGGAAACCAGCCAAGATGATAAGCGCCGAAACTGCAAGAATTGCTTTCAAATTAAAAATAGCAATTAAATCAATCGATACCCCCAATTTATCACTAAACATGGGTACTAAATCGTAGCTAATTACCATGGCAAAAAAAGTTGCCAAAACAAAATAGATGTAACTTTCGCTCAAGAATTGGACACGAAGTTGTTTTACCGATGCCCCCATCACTTTTTTAATACCTATCTCCTTCCCTCTTTTCAAAGAGGCGGCTACAGTAAGATTGATGAAATTAATAAGTGCGATAAAGAGAATAAAAAACGCAATGGTGCAAAATATATAAATATACTTAATATCGCTATTTTCGGCTAATTCAGTTTCCGTATGAGAGTAGAGGTGAATTTTAGTTACCGGCATAAATTTAACCAAATACTCTTCTGGAATCTGATATTGCTTGCTAAGCGACCCCAGTTTTTGTTCAACCGTTTTAATGGAAGCTCCTTCTTTTAATAGAACATATTCTGCTGATAACCTATATCCGTTCCACGTAAAAGCCTCCTCTTCTTTGGAGTTTAAAAACACATTACCCTTAAAATGCGATGCTTCTGGAAGATCTTGCAATATGGCCACAATCTGCCTGGGGGTGGGGTTCTTAGTGGTGATAAACTGCCCTACTGCATTTTTATTAGGAAAAAGCGTTTTCGCTAATTTTTCAGATATCGCTATCGTGTTCGGTTTAGTTAATGCACTTTTAGTTCCTTGTATTAGCTTTAATCCGAACATATCGAAATAAGACATATTGGCCACGTTAATTTCAACAGGAAACATATGCTCACCTACCTTAATTTCAGTTGAACCAACTTGCAATCCGGTGACATGTTCAATTTCAGGAATATGGTTCATTAGCACTTGAGCAAAACCCAATGGACTACCTGAACGCTCTATATTTTCAGATTTGCTTATAACATGAATTCTGTATAGTCTGTCTGCATTAGGATTTTCCCTATCATAAGAAAGTTCGTACATCACGTAAGAAATCAAAACGATTGCAGTGCTTAAGCCAACCACAAGACCAAACAGTTTAATGGTATTGGTGAATTTATATTTCCAGATATTTCTGAGTGCGATTTTTAGATTGAGCTTGAACATAGTTTGTTGGTTTTTGGTTGGTTAATTTGTTGGCTATTGCGAATTGAAAACGGTTAGCTGGAAATTGTGCTACTCGTATTTTAATGCCTTAACCGGTGATTTTCGAACCGTTTTAATGGCCTGTAGCGAAACGGTCAATAACGTAAGAATGGTACAGATTGCCATAGCAATCACAAAAGGTAGATATGACAATTCTATTCTGTAATAAAAGCCATTCAGCCAATCTTTTATCAAATAATAGGCTATTGGCCATATTATTACATTGGCCAGGAGAACTACTTTAATGAAACTGCTATTTAATAAGGTTAGTAGATCTTTAACTGAGGCACCTAAAATTTTTCTAACCGCAATTTCTTTGGTTCGTTGTTCTAAATCGAAATAAACCATTCCAAATAAGCCAATGCAACAAAGGAAGATGGCAATTCCAGCAAAAGAAATAAATGTTGAGCCTAATTTCATTTCAGACTGGTATAGTTTTTCGAGATGAGAATCCATGAATTGTAGGTCGGAAGGAATAGTTGGAAAATGTTTTTTCCACAACTGCTCAATCATTCCTTTTGTTGAAGATAACTGGATTGAATTCGTTTTAATGTAGAGATATCCTGCATCACTATTCATCTCTAGATGAATAGCAACAGGCGTAACTTTTTGATGCAGCGACATCCCGTTAAAATCGCTTACCACACCAATAACCTTTCCTTGCAAACCACCATAACTTAATACCGTATCAATTGGATTTTTAAGGTTTAATGATTTAACTGCCGCTTCATTTAATAAAATAGGCTGTTGAGCGATAATCTTTTTATACTCTTCGTAAGGAACATTTTGGGTTAACTTATTATAATCGAGTATATCCGTTCCATACTTTTCTGAAAACGCCCTGCCTTTTAATATTTTAATATTTAAGGTAGAGATGAAATTTAAATCCGCAAAAAGTTGGCTCATTTTATATTCGGTTGTATCCTTGTCGTTAGTCCAATAAGATAAACCACCATATGAATTACCAGGATCAAATGAAGATATACTCACCGATCTGATATCAGCCTTATGCATGAGCTCTTCTTTAAAAGCTGTAAAGTTTTTCCCAAACATGTTAAATGACGAAACAAGTACCTGCTCCTTATCGAAGCCTAAATGCTTATCCTTTATGAAATTTAATTGGCTATAGATGACTAATGTACAAACGATTAAAAAAGCAGAAATAGAAAATTGAAAGATCATTAAGATCTTCTTAAAAGCAAACTTTCCGGGGGTAATTCCTGTATACCCCTTTAACGTTTTTACCGGCATTAACCTAGAAAGAATAATTGCGGGGTACAAGCCTGCTATAAATCCTGAAAACACGATAATTACCAGAGAAATTAGTATCATTTTAAAATTTAACATAGCCAAAAGCGAAATATCAATGCCCATTTTCGCACCTATATACGTGATAAGGTCGTGTGTTAAAATTAATACGATCAGTGTAGAGAAAATGAAATAAAGGTAGCTTTCGCTCAAAAATTGCACTTTTAATTGCGAAACAGATGCGCCCATAACCTTTTTCACCCCTATTTCTTTCCCTCTTTTCATCGAAGCCGCAACGGTTAAGTTAATAAAGTTTACGATGGCGATTAATAAGATGAAAAAAGCTACTATAGAGAAAATATAAACGTATTTAATATCACTATTAGCCTCCATTTCGCCTGCTGCATGCGAATAAAGGTGGATTTTATGTAGTGGCATTAATGTTAATTGTACATTTTCCGGGAATTCGTATTTTTTATACAGTGCTTTTAATTTCTGTGTTATTGCAACGAGTGATGCTCCTTTTTTTAATTGTATATATTGAGGGATAGATGAGTATGATCCCCAATCTAATTTTTGTGAAAAATTAGTACCGGTAATTAAATCTGCTTTAAAATGTGATGTTTTTGGCAGGTCTTTCATCATTCCTACAACTTGGTAAGCATTGGGAAAATTAACCAAGTTAATACGTTGGCCAATTGCGTTACCTTTTGGAAATGCAGTTTTCGCAAAGCTTTCGGAAATAATAAGCGTATTTGGTTCTTTCAGCAAGCGTTTCGAGTCGCCAACTAGTAATGGGACTGTAAATATGTTAAAAAAAGCATTTTCGGTTGTGAGTAAATGGCCTTTAAAAAAATGCTCACCTATTTTAATTTGTGCATCATTACTGCGCATCATCGTCACATTGCTTACTTCTGGAATTTCGTCCATTAACATTTTAGCCAAGCCTGATGGCAAATGAATCTCCTCCTTTTGAGTTTTAGTATTTACCGATTGCAAGCGATAAATCTCATTAATGTTTTTGTTGTGCTGATCGAATGATAATTCGAAAAGTACATAAGCTACCAAGATCACGACCGTACTTAACCCTACAATTAAACCAATAAGTTTTATAGAGGTGGTTAATTTATTTTTCCAGATGTTTCTTAAAGCGATTTTTAGGTTTAAACGGAACATAGTTGGTTTCGTTATAAGTTAGGTGTTATATGGGGTGTTGTGTCATAAATTAAACTATGTTCTGAATCCATCACGCAAAACGTAACTTGTAACTCAGAACTTTTAACTTATTTATTTTACTGTTTTGTCTTCCTTTATCACCCCATCTTCTATATTTAAAATGCGATTACCATATTGGGCATTTTTTTCTGAGTGCGTAACCTGAACAATTGTGATTCCTTCTTCTTGATTTAATTTTTTAAATAAATCCATTATTTGTTCTGCTTGTGCTGATTGCAAATTACCCGTCGGCTCATCTGCCAAAATAATAGATGGTTGTGCAACTAATGCTCTTGCTATGCCTACTAACTGTTGTTGTCCGCCAGATAATTGGTTTGGAAACAAGTCTTTTTTAGCCACCATATTAAAGCGATCTAAAACATCCGCTATGCGACTTTTACGCTCAGAACCTGGGATTTTTTTATACAACAATGGTGCTTCGATATTTTCGGCAACCGTCATTTCATCAATTAAATGGTAGGCCTGAAAAACAAAACCAATATGGTTGCGATACAACTCAATTCTTTGGCGTTCTTTCATGGCTGTTACATCTTCGCCCATAAAATGATATTCGCCATAAGTTGGCTCTTCCAACATCCCTAAAATATTCAACAAAGTTGATTTGCCAGCGCCAGACGGCCCCATTATGGAAACAAATTCACCTTGTTTAATATTGGTGGTTACATGACGAAGGATGTAGCTCTTTACGCCTTTATTTGCGTAGTATTTTTCTATGTTTTTTAGTTCAATCATAATCGGTTATGGGTTATGGGTTACGAGTTATGAGCCCAGACCTGTAACCTGTAACTCATAACTTTTAACTCTTTCTATTCGTATTTAAGTGCATCAATTGTATTCGCTTTTGCTGCTCTGTAGCTTCTTAAGGTAACCGTAATAATCGTTATACAGATTGAAGTTATCATTGCAATTATAAATGGCCAAATACTCAACTCTGTTCTATATTGAAAAGTAGATAACCATTTTGAGACTAAAATATATGCAACAGGCCAAGCCACTAAATTTGCAATTAACACCATCCATAAAAAAGAGCTGTTTAGCATTTTAACAAGCTCAAAATTTGATGCACCTAACACTTTGCGAATGGCAATTTCTTTGGTTCGTTGTGTAGCAACAAATGAAATTAAACCGAATAGACCAATAAAAGAGATAAAGATTACTACACTGGCGAAAACTTTAAAAAGTGTACCCATAATTTGCTCAGTTCTATAGTAATTTTTAATCTGCTCGTCTACAAATCTCACACCATAAACATCATTAGGAAATGTGCGGTTAAAAATTTGTTCAATTGCTTTTAAGGTATTCACCATTTCTTTCGAATCGAGTTTTATGGCTAACCTGCGGTAATTATTTTTGGAAGTAAACATGGCAATTGGAGAAATTGCTTCTTTTAAAGTGGCATTATTAAAATCTTTTACTACACCCGCAATTGGAGCTTTGTTACCCGACACGTTAAGAATTTTACCAAGTGCTTCTTCAGGTCTGGTAACATTTAATTTTTTAAGCAAGGTTTCGTTTACAACATATTCTTTTGTGGTATCACTTTTAGACAGGGCTTTGCCTGCTACTAGTTTTAAACCGAACGTTGTTAAATAGTTCTCATCAACCATTTTTATATTGAGCTGAAAATCTGCATCTTTTGAATTATTGTAAGAAAAACTAGTTTCTTGGCTGTTACGAGATGAAGGCGCTTCGCTACAAAAGCTAACAGCATTTACACCAGTGGTTTTAGCAATCGTTTCTCCAAAGCTATTATATTTAAGCTTATTTAAACTGTCAGTAGGCAAACTCAACATTGCAATTGCGTTGGTATCAAATCCTAGAGATTTATTTCTAATATAACTCATCTGTTTCATAACTACCAAGGTGCTAATAATTAATATTGCTGTGATGGCAAATTGTACTACTACCAATGTTTTGCGTAAACCTACACCACCAGCATTTGCAGCAACTTTATTTTTGATGGCTAGTGCTGGACTAAAACCAGACATAATTAAGGCTGGATATAATCCTGCTAAGAAACTTACCAAAAGCAGTAAACCCAATAAAAAAACGAAAATAATCGGATGTCCAAATAAACTAAATGAGATCGAACCACCAAGTAGGTTTTCCATTCTAGGTAGCGTTAGCTCTGACAAAACACAGGCAATTAGCAATGCTATAAGTGTAATTAATGTAGTTTCGCTTAAAAATTGAACTATTAGTTGGTTACGTCTACTTCCCATTACTTTACGAACACCAACTTCTTTAGATCTACTTACAGCTTGTGCTGTAGCCAAATTAATGAAATTAATACACGCTGTAAATAAGAGGAAGATACCAATAATAGCTAAGCCTATAAGTTGTTTATATGGTGTTGTGCTACTTCCAAAACTACCATAATCTGTATTGTGGTGAATATCGCTAAGCGGTTGGAAAATATGGCTCTCTTTGCCAGGACCATTAGCTGTATAATATTTTTCAAGAAACTGTGCCAAAGGTTTGTTTAACTGATCTATAGTAATGCCTTTCTTTAAAAGTACATAACATTCAGAACCAGAAGATACCGAACCCCAACTTTTACTATTTCGCTTATGGTAACTTGCATAACTTGCCACAATGTTAAGTGGGAAGCTGCTATTTTGAGGATTATCCTTAAAAACTCCAGTAACTTTTAAATCCGTGTCATTATCAAAATTAATACTCTGACCAACTGCTTTACGCCAATCTCCAAAATAGGTATTAGCCATTTTTTCTGATAGTGCAACTGTATTGGGTGCTTTTAAAGCCTGATTTGGCTCACCTGCAAGCCAGTTATAATCAAATATTTCGAAAAATGAAGGCTCTGCATAATATATATCTTCTATTGTCTTTATTTCTGCTCTACCATTTTTTTCTGCTACTTTAATGGTACCTCCAGTTTGTTGTATTGCAGCTACTTTTTCAAATTGCGAAAAATCACTACGCATAGCTGGTGTTAATGGTATAGGAACACCTTGCGAGTAAAAATCATTACCGTCTGTATATTTCCATTGAGAAACTACACGGTAAACTCTATCTCCATTTGCATAATCTCTATCGAAGCTCAATTCGTGCCTAATAAAAATAAAGATAAGTATACAACTTGCTAAGCCTATAGATAAGCCAAATACATTAATTGCTGTATAACCTTTGTATTTCCAGAGATTGCGCAGGGCGATTTTTAGGTTGAGTTTAAACATTTTTTGAGTATCAAGTATTTAGGATCAAGTATCAAGACATGGCAAGTTGCTTTAGTCTTTGGTCTTTATGCTTTTCCCTTGGTATGCCAATTTTATACCAATGAATTTAAAAATATCAACAACCTAAAAATCAGGAGTTTAAAAATTTAAAACCATAAAACATGTCCGTTTTCGAACAATAGCTGTACGCTTGCGAACGGTTATAAAAGGGAGAGAGCAGAAAGATTGAAGGCTGGATGGATTGGGCACCTACCTCTCTATTCTTTCAGCTTTAGTCTTTCAGCTTTCAAACCTTCTACCTTTATTTACTCGTATTTTAAGGCATCAATTGTATTTGCAACTGCTGCTTTGTAAGATCTTATGCTTACCGTAAACAAAGTGATGAACATGGTAATGAACATAGCTACCATAAAAGGCCAAACACTTAGTTCCATTCTATAAGCAAAGCCATTTAGCCATCCATTAACAATTAGATATGCAATTGGCCAGGCTACTATATTTGCGATAAAAACCATCGATAGAAAAGAACCATTTAGCATTTTTACCAACTCGAAAGTGGTGGCACCTAACACTTTTCTTATGGCCATTTCTTTGGTGCGTTGTGTCGCTACAAAAGACATCAGCCCAAACAAACCTATAAACGAAATAAAGATAATTACCCCAGCAAAAACTTTAAACAGAATGCCCATTACTTTTTCGGTTTCGTATTGGCTGTTAATACTGTCATTTACAAAGTTTGAGTAATAAATCTGATCTGGAAAAAAACTATTCCATAACTTTTCAACTTGTTTATTTGCTTCAAATATTTGTTTTGTATCTAACTTTATAGCCGCCCTCCAATAACTATTTTTACCTGCAGCTATTGTCAATCCAGATATATTGTCTTTTAACGATAAGTCATTAAAATCTTTTATTACACCAATTATTGGAATATTTTGTCCGGTAGAGTTAATCATTTTCCCAATAGCATCTTGCGGATTAGTAATATGAACTTTCTTTAAAAAAGTCTCATTAACCACATATCCATTAGCCGTGTCACTTTTGGCAAGTAGTTTTCCTGCTATTAATTTTAAATCGAACAATGCAAAATAATCTTCGTCTGCTCTCATTCTCCTTACCTCGAAATCTCTATTCTTAATACCATTAAATATAAAATCAGATGAATTTATATTCGGCGACAAAGGCGCATCCTGACAAAAGCTAACCATATTAACACCAGGAATTTTCAACAATCGTTCCTTAAAATTTTCATGTTTCAGCCTATTCAAACTATCATTTGGCAAGCTAATCATCATCACTTCATTAGCATTAAAGCCCAGCTGTTTTTGCCGTACAAACTCCATCTGCCGCATTACTACAATTGTACTAATAATTAAAATGATGGCAATTGAAAACTGCACCACTACCAAGATTTTACGTAAACTTAATCCACCATTATTTAATGTTATTTTATTTTTAATTGCTAATGCTGGCGTAAAACCTGACATGATAATTGCTGGATAAAAACCGGCTAAAAAACCAACCAACAAAACCAAAAAGAGCATAAATGCAAAAATGATGGGATGCTGAAACAAACCTACAACTATGTTACCTCTAAACAGGCTTTCCATTTGCGGAATGGCCAACTCCGCTAAAACGCAAGCAATAAGCATTGCAGAAAGTGTTACTAAAAAAGTCTCAACTAAAAACTGCGCAATTAATTGTTTACGCAAACTTCCCATCACTTTTCTAACACCTACTTCCTTAGCTCTGTTAATAGCTTGGGCTGTACTTAAATTAACAAAGTTGATGCAAGCAGTAATAATTAAAAAAAGCGCTATAATTCCCAATCCATAAATTTGGGTTTTACTAATAGTGAGGTTAGAAAAGTTATCATAATGCTCACTAAAATGGATGTCTCGTAATGCTTCTAATTTGTTGTTTTGATTGCCAGCTACTTTTCTGTCGGCATAATTTTTCTTATTAAATTGCGCCAATGAGGCTTCGATATCCTTAGCTTTTAAACCATCCTTTAATAATATGTAAAACTCATTTCCAGAACTTACACAATCCCAGCATTCATCATCTTTATTTGGATAAGTCTGATAACTTACCATTATATGGAGTGGGAAACTGCTGTTTTTTGGAATATCCTTAAATACACCACTCACTTTCAGCAAGGTTTTATTGCCCATGGTTACATTTTTACCAATCGCGTTTTGCGCATTCCCGAAATAATGCTTGGCTGCTGTTTCTGATAATGCTACCGTATTAGGTTCATTTAATGCTGTAGTTGGTTTTGCATACAACCACTGCATCCCGAAAATTTCGAAAAAATCAGGTTCAACATAATAAATGGTTTCGTCTTTTTTAATTAAATCCTTTCCAGTAGCATCTTTAACACGGACAATGTTCCAATTTCTAAAAATTGCCGCAGCTTTTTCTATGCCAACAATTTCATTTTTTGCTGTTTTTACAGCTGGAATAGCTATTGCATTTGAATAATCATCGAAATCATCGTATTTCCAATCGGTTACAAAACGGTAAATCCGATCTTCATTTTTAATGCCTTCATCAAAACTCAATTGATAACGGATAAATAAAAAGATAAGAATACAACTTGCCATCCCAATGGAAAGACCGATCACGTTAATAAAAGTATAGCCTTTATTCTTCCAAAGGTTTCTTAATGCGATTTTTAGGTTGAGTTTTAACATTTTATGCGTATTGAGTAATGCGTATTGCGTATTGAGATTAATTCTACTTTAGTCTTTTGTCCCTGCCTGCGGCAGGCAGGTTTAAGCTTTCAGCTTAAATTATTCGTACTTCAAAGCATCTACTGGATTTGCTTTTACTGCTTTTCTAGCTTGTATGGTTACGGTAACAACTGTTAACAAAATGGTGATCAACGCACTTAAAACAAAGGGCAAAAGTGGCATATCAATCCGATAGGCAAATGTTGCTAACCAAATTTTGCTAAGGATATAAGCCAACGGCCAAGAGATTAAATTGGCGACTAAAACCATCACAAAAAATGATGCATTAATTAGTTTAAAAATCTGTAGATCATTTGCACCCAATATTTTTCGCACTGCAATCTCTTTAATTCGGCCATTTGTAATGTATTTTGCAAAAGCGAATAAACCCAAAACTGCAATGAAGATGGTTAATAAAGCCGCAGCGAAAAATACAGATTGTAATTGTTCTTGTTTCTTAAATAGCTTGCCATATAACTCATCTAAAAACTCGTATCTAAAATCTTCTGCGTCTTTTGGATTAATCTGCGACCATTGAGATTTTAACGCAGCTAAAGCCTCTGCCATTCTGTTTTCCTCAATTTTAACCATAATTTGCGTTTTATAATCTCCATAAGGATCATTAATGGTATAAATGGTGGGCTGAACTGCAGTTTCAAAACCTTGCGATTTAAAATCTTGAATTACGCCAACTATTTTATACTCAATACCACTACCTGTAATAGTTTGCCCAATAGGATTTTTCATTCCATATTTTGCTACCGCAGTTTCATTGATCACAGCAGAATTTACCGTATCAGTTTTAAAGGAATTAGAGAAGAAACGACCCTCCTTTAATTTGATGTTGAGTGTCTCGAAATAATCAAATTCAACATTTACAAAATCAATATTGGCCTTTACACCATTAGCCGAATAACTATTTATGCCATTTGTACCACCGGGTATGTAGGTTGCCACAGTTGCCGACTTAATGCCTGGAATTTTCAACATTTTCTCTCTAAGTGGTTCAAAATTTACTGACCCCATTTTCACAGGCTTATTAAAAAGTGTTAAATTTTTAATATAAACTACCTGATTAGCATTAAAACCTACATCTTGGCTTTGCATGTACTTTAATTGCGAATTGATGGTAAATAAGCTAATGATAAATACAACAGCAATGCTAAACTGAAAAATCAGCAAGCCATTACGCAACCAATAACTCTGCCTGCTGGTAGAAAAATTACCTTTTAAAACCAATGCAGGTTTAAAACCAGATAAAACAATTGATGGGTAAATACCGGCAATAAACGTTATCACCCCTAAAATTAATGGCAACTGCCAAAACAAACCGTTATCCAAATGCCAGATAGATAATTGAACTTGAAATAGGTTGTTGAAACTTGGCAATACTAATTCTGCCAAAATTAAAGCCAAAACGGTTGCTGCAAAACATTGCATAAAAATTTCAACCAAAAACTGTGTTGTTAATTGGAAACGGAAAGCACCCATCACTTTTTTAACTCCAACTTCTTTAGCTCGTTTGGCAGCCTGAGCAATACTCAAATTAGTAAAGTTGATACAGGCTATAACCAAAATTACTATCCCTAAAGTAGAAAGTGCCACTAATATTTGGTAAGCAGCATCGTTGCCAGCTTTTGGTTTTAGGTGTATGTTCGAGAGTGGATCTAAAAAGATAGAAACCCCTTTTATTTCTGCTGTTTTTTTGCTTTTTAATAATTCTGACTTATATAATTCGGTAATTTTTTGTTCAAGATTCACCGCATTCGCTTCTGGCTTTAACTGCAAGTAAATATTATAATCATTCATGCCATAATTACTACCCGTGCCTAACTCATTGGCAATAGAAACACCTTCGAAATTAAAGTTAGAATGTTGATTGGTTTTTATCGAACCAGCAATTTTTCCCGTTATCCCCGAATTACTCGCACCAAACCCAACTATTTCAGGCTTATTGTCTTTTTTATTTGGGAAAAGCGTTTTCATGCTTTCTGTACTTAGGTAAGTAAGTCTTTCTATATCCCCAGATGGCCTTACCAAACCACCATTGGGATTTATATTAAGTATTTTGGCTGCATTATAATCAACCGCTAGAAGTTTCCTTGTAAAAAGTGTATTGTTCCCATTTTTAATTGACAGTTCAAAAGAGCTTTGCTGCACCAGACCAGCCAACTCTACTTCAGGGAAATTTTGTTTAATGGCTACTGCAAGTGGAGCAGCGATGTAATTGGTTTTAAATTCTGGATAAGTTACACCAACTATATAAATATGATCGTATTTTGGATTTTCTTTGTCGAAACTCGTTTCATAAGTAGCATACATCATCACCAAAATAAAAGCAGCTAATGCGATCGCAAATCCACCAACATTTATGGCTGTTATTGCTTTGTTTCTCCAAAGATTACGGAGGGCAATTTTTAGGTTTAGCTTAAACATTTTATGCGTATTGAGTAATGCGTATTGAGATTAATTCTACTTTAGTCTATGGTCTTTAATCTTTCAGCTTTATTTATTCATATTTCAAAGCATCTACTGGATTTGCTTTTACTGCTTTTCTAGCTTGTATGGTTACGGTAACAATGGTTAACAAAATGGTGATCAATGCACTTAAAACGAAAGGTAAAATAGGTACATCAATGCGATAGGCAAATGTTTCTAACCACTTTTTAGTTAAAATATAAGCCAATGGCCAAGAGATTAAATTAGCAATTATAACCATTACGAAGAACGATTTATTTATTAATTTAAAGATCTGAAGGTCATTTGCACCCAATATTTTTCGCACTGCGATCTCTTTAATTCGGCCATTTGTAATGTATTTTGCAAAAGCGAAAAGGCCCAAAACCGCAATAAAAATGGTGAGCAATGCAGCTGAAAAAAACACCGATTGTAATTGTTCTTGTTTTGCAAATAGTTTGCCGTATAACTCATCTAAAAATTGAAAACGGAAATAATCTCCATCCATTCTATTTATTTCTGGCCATTTAGATTTTAAGGTTGCCAAAACTTCTGCCATTCGGCTTTCCTCTATCTTTATCATTATCTCCAGTTTCGGATTTCCAGATTTATTTTTGATAGCATAAATTGTAGGTTCAACTGCTTTTTCGAACCCTTGACCTTTAAAATCTTTAATTACACCTACAATTTTATAATCTGTCCCAGAGCCTCTAATGGTTTTACCTATCGGATTTACTAATCCATATTTTGCTATGGCAGCTTCATTTAAAATGGCCGAATTTGCAGTATCTGTACTAAATTGTTTGGAGAAAAACCTTCCTTCTTTTAATTTGATGTTTAATGTTTCGAAGTAATCAAAATCAACATCAATCATACCTAGACTTTGTTCTCTTCCATCAGCTGTATAACCATTTGTACCTGCTTCAGAACCATCTGGAATGGTATTGGTAACCGTTACCGATTTTACGCCAGGAATTTGCATGATCCTATCTCTAACTGGCGCAAACACTTGTGGCTCAGAAAACGAAGCTATGTTTTTAATATAAACCACCTGACTAGCGTTGAAGCCAACATCTTGCATTCGCATATATTTTAATTGCGAATTGATGATTAATAATCCGGTAATAAAGATAACAGCCACACTAAACTGCACTACCAATAAACCGTTTCTTAACCAATAACTTTGTCTACTGGTCTGAAAATTTCCCTTCAAAACTAAAGCAGGCTTAAAACCAGAAAGCACCATAGAAGGATAAAAACCTGCAACAAGCGTAATAAAGAAAAGAATAAGTGGCAATTGCCAGATTAACGAATTATCGATTTGCCAAATGGCAAGATCTACCATAAAAAGTTGATTGAATCTAGGTAATGCAATTTCTGCAACAATTAAACTTAAAACGGTTGCTGCTAAACATTGCATTAAAATTTCTGTCAGAAACTGAAAAGTAAGCTGGAAACGGTAAGCGCCCATTACTTTTTTAACTCCCACTTCTTTAGCTCTTTTGGTAGCTTGAGCAATGCTTAAATTGGTAAAATTAATACAGGCAATTACTAAGATGGCAAAGCCTAAAATAGAAAGTGCAATTAATACCTTGTAATTTGCATCATTACCAGCTTTTGGTCTTAAATGTTGATTTTTTAATGGATCTAGAAATGCAGTAGTACTATTTACATCATCTTTCTTATCAAACATTCCGGCTTTAACCATTTCTCGTTGATAAAGCTTGTTTATTTTCTGCTCAAGTTCAGTAATATCTGTTCCTGGTTTTACCTCAATATAGGTTGCGTAGTTATTGTAGCCATAACCTTCGCCTTCACCAATCTCGTTAGCTAATGAAATAGCGTCAAAACTGATGTTAGAATGTGGGTTTGCAAAAATACCTCCGCTAAGCTTTGCGGTTTGTCCTGCAGACTTGCTACCTAAAGAAACAAGTTCATCTTTGTTGTCTTTTTTATCAGGAAAAAGCAATTCCATATTAGCAGTGCTGGTATAAAACAAACGTCCTTTGCCCTCTGGTTTAACTAAGCCTGTAGCAGGTTTAATGTCAAACATCTTTGCCGCCTCATAATCTAACATTAAATATTTTTTTGCAAATACTGTATTGTTATTATTGGTAATGGCAAATTCAAAACCGCCGTGTTTCATCACGCCAACGGCCTCAACCTCAGGAAAATTTTCTTTAATTACTTTACCAAAATTTGGAGAGGTATAATTAGTTTTAAAATCTGGGAAAGTTCTGCCAACAATATAGATGTTATCGTAGTTTTTAATGTTTTTATCGAAACTGGTTTCGTAAGTAAAATACATCATTACCAAAATAAATGCTGCCAGGGCGATTGACAGTCCTCCAACATTTATAGCTGTAATTCCTTTATTTCTCCAAAGGTTACGTAGGGCGATTTTTAGGTTTAATTTGAACATCTTCTTAGTATTGAGTAATGGGTATTGCGTATTGAGATTAATTCTACTTTAGTCTTTAAGCTTTCAGCTTAATTACTCGTATTTAAGTGCATCAATTGGGTTAGCTTTTGCCACTTTTATAGATTGCATACTAACCGTTAAGGCAGCAACAATTACAGATAATCCGATAGCAATTAAAAAAGGTATAAATGAAATCGATATTCGATATTCGTATGCTGAAAGCCACTTGTTAATGATGATGTATGCTATTGGAAAAGCAATAATATTCGAAATTGCAACCAATTTGATAAAATCTTTATTAAGCAAAGTGAGGATGTTACCTGTACTGGCACCTAAAACTTTACGGATGCTGATTTCCTTTTTACGTTGTTCTGCCATAAATAAAGCTAAGCCTAACAATCCGAGCGAAGAGATGAATATCGCAAAACCTCCAAACCAATTAGAAAGTATCCCTAATAGCCGTTCATCTTGAAATTTTTCTTCAAACGATTCGCTCACAAATCTTCTATCTACTGGATAATCTGGGTTAATTTCTTTAGCAATTGCATCTATTTGTGCTAAAGATGAGCTGATATTTTTTGCTTCATTTAAACGAACTAAGATTACACCAACACTATTTTTATAAAAAGGATAAAAAATTGTTGGTGCAACTTTTTGATAAGGAGATTCTACTACAAAATCTTTCATCACACCAATAATAGTGCATTTTGTATCTCCGTAACTTATTACAGTTCCTAACGGATTTTTTAGGCCCATGGCTTTAATCGCCGCTTCATTAAATATCACTTTATTTGAGTCGCCAGGAAATTCTGCTGCAAATTCCCTACCTTCTACCATTTTGCCCTCAATTGTATTAATAAAATCGTAACCAATACCTCTTTCATTAAAAAGTACGCTTTCTTTAGGGTTAGCACCTGGCCATGAAACGTTAGAAGTATTATTTCCGCCTTGATCCAAATCCATACTTAATGTAGAAACTTGCTGTGCTGCACCACTTTTTAATAATTGCTGTTTTAATAATTCTACTTTCTGCTTGTTCTGTAAATTTCCATGCGCAACCATTTGTAATAGGTTTCCTTTATTATAGCCTATCGGCTTTGCCTTGATAAAATTTAATTGTTGATAAATGACAACAGTGCAAACTATTAAACAGCCTGCGAATACAAACTGAAACACCACTAAAACCTTACGGATAGAAAATGCAGAACCGGCATTTAAAGAAAATCCTTTTAAAACTTTAATAGGCTCAAACGACGAAAGGTAAAACGCCGGGTAACTACCTGCTATTAAGCCAGTGAAAAGTACCAAGGCTACAAGTGTTAGCCAATACCTATAATCGTTGTATTGTATAACTAAATTTACATCTAGCAAATTGTTAAAATAAGGCAGGCTCATTTCTAACAAAATAAAAGCTACAATTGTGCCTACAAATGCCAAAAGTGTACTTTCTAAAATAAATTGAGAGATAAGCGATTTTCTGCTCGAACCAATCGCCTTGCGCACACCAACTTCTTTTGCTCTTTTTTCGGAACGAGCGGTAGACAGGTTCATGAAATTTACACAAGCAATTAATAGGATACAAACGGCCAAAATCATAAATATTCTTAGCTGATCAATTTTGCCACCAACTGATTTTCCATTTTCAAATTCATCGTATAAATGCCATTTAGCCAATGGATGTAAGAATAATTCGTTATCTGCATTTTTATCATTTTGCGTATAAAAATTCTTGATGGTAGCATTAAATTGATCAATTGCAGTAGCATCTTTCAACTGTACTAATGTTAAGCAGAAATTACTTCCCCAACCTTGCTCTTTAATCCATGTTTGCTTTTTCTCATACAATTTCCAAGGCATAATATAATCGAACCTTAAACTGCTATTTTCTGGTAAATCAGCAATTACAGCTTCTACAGTTAGCGGTTCTGTGTTATCAAACTTTACCGTTTTGTTAATCGGGTTTTCATTACCAAACAATTTTTGCGCTAAACTTTTGGTTAAAATAACAGCGTTGATATTTTGAAGTGCTCTTTCTTCGCTACCGCTTAAAAATTCAAATCCGAGTATTTTAATAAATGAGGGATCAGCAAATACCGCGTAGTTTTTAATCTTTTTTTCGCCATTGCTAATCAAGCTAGGATAAGGGTAGGATGATCTTGACGTGTTAACCACATCAGCAAATTTCTCTTTTAGCGCCGGTGCCAATAAGCCGGGTGTCCAGGCCCAACTGTTTACTTTTCCATTTGCTTCCATATTGGTGTAAGCAACGTATGTAGTGTTATAATTTTTGGTTTCTTTATCAAAGCCCAATTCATAAACAATGTACAATAACAGAATCATACAGCTTGCAATGCCAATGGCCAAGCCACCGATATTTATAAGTGAGAAACCTTTGTTTTTCCAAAGATTACGTAGTGCTATTTTTAGGTTAAGTTTGAACATTTTATGCGTATTGCGTATTGAGATTAATTTTACTTTTGTCTTTAAACTTCCAACTTTATTTATTCGTATTTTAAAGCATCAATAGGGTTTGCTTTTGCCACTTTTATAGATTGTATGCTAACGGTTAAAACAGCAATAATAATTGAAATTGCTATCGCTAATGCAAATGGCAAAAATGAGATAGCTATTCGATACTCAAAAGAAGACAGCCATTGATTAATAATAACATAAGCCAAAGGAAATGCGATTACATTTGCTATAGCCACCAATTTGATAAAATCCTTATTTAATAAAGTGAGGATATTACCCACGCTTGCTCCTAAAACCTTGCGGATACTGATTTCTTTTTTGCGCTGTTCTGCCATAAATAAAGCCAAACCAAGCAAACCTAAACAAGAAATGAAGATGGCAAAACCACCAAACCAATTAGAAAGTGTACCTAAAAGTTTTTCATCCTGAAATTTAGCCTCGAAAGATTCATCTACAAATTTGCGGCTGACCGGATAATTTGGCTCTACCCCTTTTACTAATTCATCTATCTTTTCTAAAGATGAGCTAATATTTTGATTAGGATTCAAACGAACGATTACTGCTGATGCGCCCCAAGTTGAACTCGGAAAAAATATCATTGGCCCAACTTTTTGGTAAGCGCTTTCTACCACAAAATCTTTAATAACGCCAACAACAGTTCTATCGTTATTCCAAAATTTAATTTTTGCACCAATAGGGTTTTTAAGCTTCATCATTTTAACAGCCGATTCATTCAGCATCGTACTATTGCTGTCATTTACAGAATTTTTGACAAACTCTCTTCCAGACACCAGTTCAGTACCTATAGTTTTAATAAAATCACTTCCAATTCCCCTATTGTTGAAAAGAATTGACTCACCCTGAGTTTTTCCTTCCCAGGAGACATCTGTAGTATTATTTCCACTTTCTGTAATATCCTGACTAAATAAGGTAACATTAGCCGCCGCACCAGATTTTAGCAATTGCGTTTTTAGCAATTCTAGTTTACTTTGATCGGCCATTTTACCTTGCACCGCAATTTGGATTAAATTTGATTTATCATAACCAATAGGTTTATTCTTAACATAATTAAGTTGCTGGTAAATAACAGCAGTACAAATTATTAAGCAAGCTGCAAATACAAACTGTCCAACTACCAATACTTTCCTTACAGAAACTGATGAATCTGATTTGATTTTTAAACCTTTTAATACTTTTATTGGCTCAAAAGAAGACAAGTACAAGGCTGGATAACTTCCAGCTACTAAACCAGTAAACATCATCAAGCCAAAAAGAACTAACCAAAAAGCAATATTTTTATAATCTATAGTTAGCTTTATATTTAGGAGGGTATTAAAATATGGCAAACTAATTTCTACAAAAATGAATGCTAAAACAGTTGCTATAAATGTAATGAGCATCGATTCTAAAAAAAACTGATTAATTAAAGATTTGCGTGAAGAACCAATTGCTTTACGAACGCCAACTTCTTTTGCTCTGCCTTCTGAACGTGCTGTTGACAAATTCATGAAGTTTACACAGGCAATTAGCAGTATGCAAAAAGCTAATAGTAAGAATATTTTTATTTGGTCTATTTTTCCTCCTATAGATTTTCCATTTTCGAAATCGCTATATAAATGCCATTTAGTTAAAGGGTGTAATAATGCTTCTGCGGTGTTTCCTTTTTGATTTCGTTTATAAATGCCCAACATTTCAGCATTTGCTTTAGAGAAAAAAGCATTATCTTGTAATTGTACAATGGTAAGACACATGTTATTTCCCCAATTTACCTCTCTTGCCCATGCTTCTCTTTTTTCAAATAAGTCCCAAGGCATTAAACATTCAAAAACAATACTATTATTGGCTGGCACATCTTCTATAATTGCCGAAACTTTTAAAACATCCTGATTTTCTAATTTTACTGTTTTGTTTATAGGATCTTCAGTTCCAAACAATTTCTCGGCAAAAGATTTGGTTAAAATAATGGTATTTAAATCTTTTAAAACATGTTGAGCATTTCCTTTTATAAATTTATAATCGAATATTTTAACAAAGTTTGGATCTGCAAAAACAGCTTTACTATTTATTTTTTTATCGCCAACAGTAATTAATTTGCTGTTCGGATAAGTAGAATGCGATGCATATTTTACTCCAGTAATTTTCTGTTGCACCTCATTTGCCATCACATTTGGTGTCCAAGCCCAGCTAAATGTTTTTCCATTGGCAACAGAGTTTTGATAAACCACATAAGTTTTATCATTATTGGTAAATTGCTTATCGTAACTCCACTCATAAGCCACATAAATTAGCAAAACCATGCAGCTTGCTAAACCAATAGCCAAGCCACCAATATTTATAAGCGAGAAACCTTTGTTTTTCCAAAGGTTACGCAGGGCGATTTTAAAATTGAGTTTGAACATATTTTTAAGGTTGAGGGATGAAAGGTTGGGGGTTGAGGGGTTAGTCGTTTAAACCTTCTACCCTATTACCTTGTGCCTTCCTTCCTAGATTAATTCTTCAGTTCTTCCTTTATTAATTTTTTCAGAAATCACATGGCCATCTTTCAAGTTGATAATGCGATTGGAGAAACTTGCATCATGACTAGAGTGTGTTACCATTACGATAGTTGTTCCAGTTTCATTTAATTCGCAAAGCAATTCCATCACTTCATTACCGTGTGTACTATCCAAGTTACCAGTTGGCTCATCGGCTAAAACTAATTTTGGTTTGGTAACCAAAGCTCTTGCTACCGCCACACGTTGCTGTTGACCACCAGATAATTGTTGAGGAAAGTGACCCGAGCGATTTACGATGTTCATTCTGCCAATAATTTCATTTACCAATTTTTTACGTTCGCCAGCTGGAACTTTGTTGTAGATTAATGGTAACTCTATGTTTTCAAAAACAGTTAATTCATCAATTAAATTGAAATTTTGGAATACAAAACCCATATTTTGTTTTCTAAAATTCGAACGTTCTCTATCATTTAAGGTTAAGAGTTCCGTATCGATAAATTTATAACTACCACTTTCTGGCTTATCTAAAAGTCCCATAACATTTAGCAGAGTAGACTTTCCGCAACCAGATGGACCCATAATAGAAACAAATTCGCCAGCTTTAACATGTAGGTTAATTCCATTTAAGGCTGTAGTTTCAATTTCTTCAGTTTTGTAAACTTTTTCTAGATTTTCAATTTTGATCATAACAATTGTTGTAAGGTTTTTAATGTTGTAAAGTTGAAACGTTTTGGATTTCCGCATCTCAACACAATTATTTTAAGGTTGGTGCCCCAGTCAACGCACCTGACATGGAGCTTAACCAACCTAATTTTTTATCTTAATTTGAGTAATACAGTCTTATTATCACCATTTTTAGGTTTACTTCAAACTCTTTTACACCTAGCCATTGGGTTTTTATTCTTTTAATAATTCATCAATTTTCAATAACATAGTTTTTGCATTTTGATTTGTTGGATCTAAATTTAGCACCTTCGAATAATCATTTTTTGAAGCCAAATAGTCCTTTTTTATAAAATAGGCTTCACCACGACTGTCATAAGGATTTGGTAGATTTGGAAATCTATTGATATTTAAACTGAATATTTTAATGGCTGATTCTATTTTTTTATCTCTCAACAGTTCATATCCTAATCTATTTAGTTCGCTTGGGTTTTCAAAGCTGTATGCTGTCTCAGACTTTTCTTTAAGTAAGTTGTAGGTTTCTATAGCTTTATTGATGTCATTGTGAGCTTCTTTTCTTAAAGCTTGATAAATAGATTTTTTAGGGATTTCGTAATCTTTTCCTAACATTAAATTGTGAATAATATACCCTAAATCCCAAACTCTATTTAGATTATTGGACACTAAAATTATCGTAATATTATTTTTTAAATCGTTTAAAAAAATGGATTCGAATTTATACGATACCCCGTTATGTCTTTGTAGTTCTTCTTTTTCAAGATAGCGACCAAGTGACCCACCCTCATCAATTGCATAGGGGTTTTTCAATAGCGTTTGAAAGGATTTTTTGGATATTAAACGATTAGAGTTCATAGCTTCAATCCACTTATACAGATCATTTATATCTACCCAAAGCCACCCGCTAATAAAATTCATTTCTGGGCATCGGACATTGTCCATATCATAACAAGACGTTCGGTTTTTATAACCAAATTTTGGATCAAATACCGAATTGGTCATTTTCAACGGCTCGATTATATTTTTGGCAACAAAGTCCTCGTATGATACTCCAGATACTTTTTCAATTATTCTTCTTTGCAAAAACACATTGCCGTTATCATACCTGTAACTAGTTCCTGGTTCAAAAAGTAGTTTATCGTTGCTTTTCAGAATATTCCACGCACCCTCATCATTTATTGTAGTTAGCCCTGACTCTATTGGAGGAATACCACTAGCATAATTAATAAGCTGTCTTACAGTAACTTTTTCTGACCATTTTGGTAATCCAAAATTAAATTTAGCTATCGTATCATCAAGATTCAGAAGACCACGTTCCACTAAAATCATTATTGCAACAGCATTAAATTCCTTTGCAATTGAGCCAATATTAAATATCGACTTATCTTTTAAAGCAGTTTGTTTCGTTTCATCAGTAAAACCAAATGATTTTTGATAGATGATTTTATCATTTTTAGCGATAAGTACATTTCCATTGAATAAACCTCGTTCATAGGTTTTTTTCATTAGCGAGTCAATTTGATTGATATGTACCTGCTCTATCTTCTTTTTATCCGCTTTAACAACTGTTTTTTGGTATTTAACAGATTGATTGCTTTTTGCGCTTTTTTGTGAAAATGCATTTATTGAAAAAAGAAAAAAAGAGATTAAAATTATATTTTTCATTTGTTAATTATTCAATGTTTTGATGCGTTTTCAATAAGCTACCTTCTAATTACTTGCTAATTTCTATAATATCGTATTGATTAAACTGATCGTATGATGAGGTAATCACTTCTTCATCTTTCTGTAATCCTTCTAATACTTCATAGTACAAATAATTTTTACGCCCAATTTTTACATTTCTTTTAGTCGCTTTTCCATTTATTACTACAAATACCCAACTACCACCTGTACTCTGAAAAAACTGTCCCTGACTTAACAAAAGTGATTTGCTATTATCAGATAAAGTTAATTTAACCTGCATTGATAAACCTCTTCTCAATTCATCAGGAGATTTTCCTTCAAAAACCAGCTCTACTTGAAACTGCCCTGCAGTAACTTCTGGTATTACTTTTCTTACTGTTAAAGAATAAGTTTTCCCATTAAATTCGCATTGTGCTGTTTGTCCTTCTTTAACACGGTTGATATAATATTCATCAACTCCAGCTTGTAATTTATATCCTTGCAGTACATCTATTTTGCCTAACATTTCATTCGCACCGTAAGATTTTCCAATTACTGGGTCATAGGATGATAAACGACCAGAAACTGGGGCTTTAATCGTCATATTTTCTATATTTTGACGAATTGTTTGCAAGCTCTCATTCATTCTAGAAATAGATTGCTCTATTTGCTGTAATTGCATGATACGACTTTGGTTTTCTTGCTTAACAGCTTGCTTTAAAAGTGTTTTTCTACCTTGGTAATATTCGTAATCTTGACTAGAAGTATTGAATTCTTCCTTAGTAATTACCTTTTTAGAAAATAAAGCACTGTCAATTTTATATTTACGGGTCGAAGTTCTCAAGCTATTTTCAATGTCCATCATATCTTGGCTCATTATTCTTTGATTTGTTTCCAAATCCAACCTTAACTTACGCAACTGATTAATTTGTTCGGTTATACTTGTTTCACTTGCCGTATAGCTAGATAAAGCATTGGGGTTAGCAATTCGTAGCAAAGGAGTACCAGCAACAACTGTAGCTCCATTTTCTGTATAAATCTGAGCTACTGTACCACCTTCAGAAGAACTTACAATTACCGATGTTAAAGGCACTACACTGGCATTTAATAGCACTACATCTTCGAAATCTCCATATTGTACTTTACTTAAAGTAATTTTATCAGCTTCTGCTTTATAAACTTTATTAAGTGATAAGGTATAACCATAGGCAACTAATGCCACAAATGCAATCGTCCCTACAATGATTAATATCGTTTTTTTATTAAATCTTTTCTTTTCTACTATTCTGTCCATTTGGAATTATCTGTTAATACTTTCCCCTTTGCCAAGTTTGTGCCAAGCAAAAAATAAATTTTAAACAACTGTAAAACAGACTATTAAAATTATTATTTAAAAATTCATGTTCAATATCGTACACTAGCTGTACATCATCGAACAGTACTATTACTTTTGTCATTCCGAGGAGCGAGGAATCTCATTGTATATCTACAAGAAGAGATTCTTCGCCGCGGCGGAGAAGAATGACAAACAATGAAAGGCCATGATAGATGCAAATATTCTAGTAATTGATGATGATGATGATATCTTGTTAAGTGCACGTTTATTTTTAAAACAGCATTTTAATCAGGTATTAACCTGTAAATCGCCAAGGGAAATTAATGTGCTACTCAGTAAAAATGAAGTAGACATTATCCTGTTGGATATGAATTACCAAAAAGGCGCTAGCGATGGTCGCGAAGGTTTATACTGGTTAGAACATATCTTATCTATTGACAAAGATTATGTTGTAATTTTAATGACAGCTTTTGGAAATGTAGAACTAGCTGTACAAGCCATTAAAAAAGGAGCGACAGATTTTATCTTAAAGCCATGGGAAAACGAAAAGTTATTTGCCACACTATCATCGGCGGCGAAGCTTCGCCAATCGAATAAAAAGGTTAAAAAGTTAGAGAAAATCAACACCTCAATACAAAGTGATATGGCTCGCAAGTTCGAAAATATTGTGGGTAATGATAACAGCGTTCAAAACCTACAAAAAACCTTAACCAAAGTTGCCCCAACGGATGCTAATGTTTTAATACTTGGTGAGAATGGAACTGGAAAACAGGTTTTTGCGTATGAATTGCATAAAAATTCATTGCGTAGAAAACAGATTTTCATGCATGTTGATTTGGGCTCCTTAAATGAAAACCTATTCGAAAGTGAACTTTTTGGTTATACAAAAGGCGCCTTTACAGATGCTCGAGAAGACAAACCCGGCAGGTTTGAAATGGCAGATGGAGGAACAATATTTTTAGATGAAATTGGAAATCTTTCTCTCACGTTGCAAGCTAAATTACTAAGCGTTTTGCAAAATAGAACAGTAACTCGTCTGGGCGAAAGCAAAGAGCGCAAAATAGACGTCCGTTTAATTAGTGCCACCAATATGCCTTTAAATGAAATGGTGGCAAAAGGTACTTTTAGGCAAGATTTATTGTTTCGCATCAACACTGTCGAATTAATACTACCACCCTTGCGACAGCGAGGAAATGATATTATTCTCTTGGCTAACCATTTTTTGCAAACCTTTAATACCAAATACCATAAAAATATCAAAGCAATTCATAACAAAGCAGCACAAACTATGCTTAGTTATACTTGGCCAGGTAATATTAGAGAGTTACAACATGTAATAGAAAGAGCTGTAATTATGACAGATGGTTTGGAAATTACAGACAATGACCTGCAACTTACACCACAGAAATTTGGCAACCAAGCTGTAT
>Ga0247816_10000257_pt1 | contig 32290 bp, 24 predicted proteins | sample UWRJL209509C1_FD_179930 | JGI IMG/M metagenome (GOLD analysis project Ga0247816, IMG submission 179930) | Plant litter microbial communities from Arlington Agricultural Research Station in Wisconsin, United States - UWRJ-L209-509C-1 | ecosystem: Environmental > Terrestrial > Plant litter >...
GCCGTCTGGTATTGTACCCGAAGGTCTTCGACTATTCTGGTCTGGGATTGGTCGTGCATTTTGCTATTGATCGCCAGGAATTCTTTTAGATGGCCGATTGCAGCTTCATTATTTTTCAGAGCAGAATCTACCTTATACATATATATTGCAGCATTTCCAGATAATAAGAGTGGGGAGTTATCAGACGAAGCTTTGAACCGCTCGAGATAAAATTTGGCCTTCGCATATCTTTTAGTGAGCATATAGAAGTGCCCGAGCCTGAAATCATTATAGGTGCGAAAGCGGTCGCTGGCTATGTTCTTAATCCTTTTTCCGAGCTTTTCAACTGCAAGAAGATACATCTCGGCCTCTTTATAATTGCGCATGGTGTAATAGCTCTCCGCTAAGGTTTGCATAGCCAGCATACTATCTTGTAATGACCGGGGAGGAATGCTGCGTATATAACTTTTAGTGAGGGACAGGGCCTGGGAACCTTTGCCTTCCTCTACCATTTCAAATGCCAGGCTATTGACCAGGGGGTACACCGCCGTTTTTTCGTCATTTCGTTTTAATTGTTCGAGTCCCTTACGGTACCATTCTGCACGGCTTGCACGATCCTTATAAATCATACGTGAATCCCCAATGCGTTTATAAAAAAATCCAAGACCTAGGGAGTCCCTGATGTCTTCTGCGGATTTTATAGTACTGAGCGCATACCTGAGATTTATAGTTAAATTTCCTTTGAAATCTGCCAGCAGCGCTAGAAAGTCTGTAGTATAGTGCGTGTATTTGAAACCGATTGATTTTTGAAGGTTGAGCGATTCCAGGGCGCTGGACTCTGACTTACCAAAATCCTTGATGACAAAATAGAGGTAGCCCATATTTTGGAGTGCATTAATCTGTCCTGGAATATCCTTTATTTGTTTGTACACTTCTGAAGAATTGATAATGCTGTTTAACTTCAGCCCAATGGTTTCTGCGGAGGGCGGTATGTAGCTGCCCTGATAACTCCATGCCTTGGCGAGCAACTTTTTATCGCCCCGTTTTTCGGCATCGGCAATCAGCGCTGCGTACAATGCTGTACCTTTTTTAACTTCGCCCATCTTAAAGTAAAGTTTACCTAAAACGCAGCGGGTATGGCCAAGCCAAAACCAGCTTCCAATATTTAAACTCTCCCGCTCCGCCATTGAAAGATAGTACTGCGCCTGCTGCAGGTCACTTTTTTGGCGCCCAGCACCAAAAGTATAATATGCTCCAAGCAGCATCGCCAGTTTGAGATGGTTTTCAGCTTCGAGGCCGTCGAGAAGTTTAATGGCAGTTTGAGGGCTTTCTGAACGTACCCACTCCTGATATTGAATTGGCAAGCGCCAGTTGAAACCTTCGGTGATAACACTCCACCTGCTAAGCCCGTTGAATTTGCACGCCCTGATTAGGCTGCTATCCTGATCAACCAAACCTTCCTGCACCACAGTATAATAATTGAGGCTCAGTTCTGACAACAGCCATTGTTCCGCTAAAGGAAGTGTCTTTGCCTGTGCCTTCAAACTGAGGGGAACTGCCCATAAGAAAAGCAAAACCAGTATTGTGATTGTCCGTACCATTGCTAAGATTATTAAATTATGTTACGCCGCTCATGATGTGTTATTTATGCAACTGCTTTACAATACCGAGTTTTTTAATTCTTGAGTTGAGTGTGTTGACGTTGACCTTTAGCAGGTCGGCAGCCCCCTCATGACCAGCTACCCGCCAGTTGCACATCTTTAATACAGATATGACATGGTCGCGTTCGTTCTCATCCAGGGTCCTGATCTTTTCTTCTTCGCAGGGCGTTTGATGACTGTTTTTCTCCTTTGGGAGAACGATTGAAGACACGATAGGGCCGCTTGCCAGTAGCACACTCCTCTCCATCATGTTTTCGAGCTGCCGGACATTCCCGGGCCAGTCGTGAGCAATCAGTTTGTCGAGTACTTCATCGGAAAAACCTTGGACATCTTTATTGTTAAGGAGGGAATAACGATTAAGAAAATACCTGGCGAGTATGGGAATATCTTCCTTTCTTTCTCTTAAGGGCGGCATGGAAACCGGGAAAACGTTGAGACGATAATAGAGGTCGAGCCTGAAACGCTGCGCTGCCACCTCCTCTTCCAGATCACGGTTGGTTGCCGCTACGATCCTAACATTTACTTTTTTGGTTTGTCCACCTATCCGCTCAATTTCTTTCTCCTGCAATACCCGCAGAAACTTTACCTGGAGGTCTGGCGGAAGCTCCCCAATCTCGTCCAGAAATATAGTGCCCCCGTCCGCAAGTTCGAACTTTCCAATCCGGCTACTCATGGCCCCGGTAAATGCACCTTTTTCATGACCGAACAACTCACTCTCTATCAGATTAGCCGGTAAAGCGCCGCAGTTTACAACAACAAATGGTTTTTTTGACCGGTTGGAAAGTTTGTGGATTGCCTTGGCTACAAGTTCCTTTCCCGTTCCGCTTTCTCCTAGTATGAGTACCGAGGTATCGGTTGAACTTACAATCCTTATGTTTTCCAAAACCTGGTCCATGACACGACACCTGCTGATGATATTACCGAGTTCCTCTGAGCCATCTTGGTCATCAGTTCTGCTAGGGAGATCTCTTATAGCTGGAGGATGTTGCTTTTGCTGATGTAGGTACAATGCAACATCTAAGGTGACGAGAACGTCTTTTGCCCTGAAGGGTTTTACGAGAAAGCCGTAGGGAAGTGTTTGTTTTGCAGCCTCGAGAATGGATTTATTGGAATTAGCCGATAGATAGACGAAGCCAATCTTCATATCGCGCAGCTGGTTTGCAAGATCAATCCCTGTAAGGTTGCCCTGCAAATGAATATCAAGCATGACCAGATCAGGCGGTTTTCGCTCTATTAATTTGAGCGCAGCTGCTACCGACCTGCCGATACCGGTTACTATATATCCTTCGCGTTCAAGAATTTGCTGAAGGTTGTTGGCTTCTACAAATTCGTCTTCTACAATAAGTATTCTTGCTTTCAGCATCGTATCAGGCTATTGATGAACGGTTTGATATCCTAAATTAAAAAACCAAAGGAGGCTCAGTGATTGCTACACCCCTTTGGGATGCAAAATGCTTGGGTCTGATTTGACAATATTAAATTTAAGAATATCCTGCCTAATACTTTAGCATGTAGAGAAAAAAATTTTCAGCGATTTTTACTACTTATCCTTGTTTATAACTATCCCTGATGGTGTTTGATGATGTTCAGTTTTTTCATTTTTGAATTGAGCGTACTGGATGGAATACCTAAAATTGATGCAGCTCCATTACGTCCGGCAATTTTGCCATTGCAATTTTGCAGTACATATAAAATATACTTGCGCTCATTTTCTTCAAGGGTAACCAGATCTTGCGCACCCAAATTTTGTGAGGCAGTTTTAGGTTGTTTATTTGTAGGGAGTGGAAATTCCCTTATAGTATGATCACGGGCAAGCAACACCGCCCTCTCTAACTGATGTTCAAGCTCTCTGATGTTGCCCGGCCAGTTGTATTCGATCAGGTCCTGCATTGCCTTTCTGCTGATACCTTTAAGTTTTTTGCCACAGAGATTGCCAAATTTATTCATGAAGAAATACGCCAATTCTGGTATATCCGATTTACGTTCCCTAAGCGCTGGTAGCCTGATGGGGAATATATTGAGGCGGTAATATAAATCACTCCGGAACCTGCCTTGTTCCACTTCTATTTCCAAATCGCGGTTTGTAGCGGCAATCACCCGAACATTTATCTTTATAGGGCCTTTGCCCCCAATACGTTCGATCTCCCTTTCCTGCAGGGCCCTTAAGAGTTTAACCTGAAGATCCAGTGGCATTTCACCAATCTCGTCGAGAAACAATGTTCCATTGTCGGCAAGTTCAAACTTGCCAATCCTGCGGTCGGCAGCACCAGTAAAACTTCCTTTTTCATGTCCGAAGAGCTCGCTTTCGATCAGATTTGCAGGCAGTGCGGCGCAGTTTACTTTTACCATCAGACGATCCCGTCTTGGCGAAGCATTTAATATCGCTCTGGCAATCAGTTCTTTTCCAGTGCCGGTTTCTCCCAGCAACAGGACGGTGCTTACAGAAGGTGCCACCAAAGACACCAGTTTTAATATCCCGGCAGTTTCGGCACTTTTTCCTATAATATCAGTTCTTGCCCCAATGATATCGTCACAGTTTCCTGTTTCATCAGAACGGTTTGCTGAAATAGCAGGGTTTACTTTGTTATCAGCACTGTTTCCTGTATATTCTTGACAAGGGTTGAATGCTTCGATTTGTTCCTGAAGATAAGTGGAATGACAATTGGGCACGGTGGTCAACCTTCTGATTTTCCTTTTTTCCTTTACATCAGCTGCCTGTGCCTTAAAGCTGGAGAGAATAACTCCTACTTCCGTGCAAACACTATTGAAGAGATGACTATTAAGAAATTCCGCCTTTTCGATATCAATTGTAAAGGAGAATATACCTATCACTTCCTCATTATTATACAATGGAACAGCTATCAGCGTTGGGGGACGCTGGAAAATGTGGATCAGCGATTCGCATTCGGGCTTATCAGGCCGTGCTAATTTAATGTAATCAGATTTCCCGGTAGATATGGCTTTTTTAAAGATACTTTTTTTGACTAAAACGGGTCTATGCATTAAGTCATCCAACGTATCAAATGCTGAAAAGTCTGCCCTGGGATCAGCCAATATCATCCGGTGACTTTGTCTGTCATGGCTAATCAAATGGATTGAAAAGTATTGGGCTCCGAACAGCTCAAGTAATTGGCGCTTTAAGGTTTTTTGGAATTGATCTGGCCTGGCAGATTCTGTAGCAGTATTTGACTCTTGGGTTTCTATAAGTTGTTGCATGGGAATCGTTTTTCTTTGTTTTCCAACTACCATGCCACCAGTTAAAACACTATCAATGAGATATTTAAAAATGATTAGCTCATTTGCAATATTGATATATGAATAGCCCTGGCTGCCACGCTGTTGATATATCAATATTGCAATAATGAACTTCTATGATCAATACTCATTTGATGTTGTTCTTACTGAGGAAAGTGTCAATATGTTTTGCCATCTCAAACCCGTATTCCTCGAGCGCGAAGTGACCGGTAGGGAGCAAGTGTACTTCAATATTTTTTAGATCACGTTTGTATGGCATAGCGCCGGATGGTGGAAATATATAATCGTTTTTACCCCAAAGCACGATTGTAGGAGGTTGATATTTGCGGAAATATTCCTGCCATTGTGGGTACAGTGGCGGATTGCTTCCGTAAGAATAGAAGAGCGCCAGCTGTATATCTTTGTTTCCCGGCCGGTCCATTCCTGCCTGATCGATAATCCAGTTCTCAGGGCTGATTTTAGTGGTGTCTCCTACTCCGTTTGTGTATTGCCATTTAGTAGCGTTGATGGTTAGGATTTTCATCATTGCATCAATGTTCTCCTGTTTTTTGGAGTCTTTCCACAGTGCGCGGAAAGGTTTCCAGAATTCTTCCAGTCCCTCATCATAGGCATTGCCATTCTGAATAATCAGCGCCTGCACCTTTTCGGGGTGCATGGTGGCTAACCTGTATCCAACCGGTGCCCCGTAATCCATTACGTAGAGACTATATTTTTTGAGTCCTTTTGCTTGTGCAAACTTATCAACTATAACAGCGAGATGATCAAAAGTATACTCAAAATTTGCTATCGATGGCGCCGAGCTGCTGCCGTAGCCGGGATAGTCGGGCGCGATGAGATGGTATTTGTCCTGAAGCGCGAGCATCAGGTTCCGGAACATATGTGAGGATGTTGGAAAACCATGCAGCAAAAGAAGCGTGGGCTTATCTGAAGTGCCTGTTTCCCTGTAGAAAACGTTAACATCTTCTACTTTGACCGAGCCGTATTTTACCATTGTAATGTCTGGAATTTGTGCTTGTGCCCTTCCCAGTGCTAACACCAGAAGCAGGGCAAAAATTGATTTGTGTTTCATAACAAAATATTAAGTGTGAATTGAGTGGTGGTGCCATTTAATTTTCATCTTCAGGGGTAGACAGAGGCTCTCTGGCTAAGGATAAAATCGATTCTTTCCCTTTCCTTAAATCTAATGTGTGCAGTATTAGCTGGCGCTGGCCCTTTTACTAAGGAATATTCCTGGTTGATGCGATTATTTGCGAGAGATAATTTGACAACTTCGATACTTTTAATGCGGCCATTGATCAGCGCGGGATACCAAAATTCTTTGTTTTGCTGGTTCCAGGTGACCAGCGTAAAAACTTCGCCCCCTTGATGCATCCGACCCATTTTTGCAGTTTCCAATGCCTGCTGGTTGCCAAAAAGAATGGAAACGGTATTTAGTTTTTTACTCAAAAAGGAGGTGATAGGCTTTTGTCCGCCGGCATCGAAAATTGATCTTTTATCAGGAGAGGCGCACGTGAGCACAACTAATGATAACAATGGCAATATATTGATATGTTTCATGACCTTGATTGTTAGTTTTTCCTGAACAGGTTTATTGGATTTTTGCGGGCAGATCAAATACATATCCTGTTTCCTTTACCAGTTTGTGGCAGTTGAAACAAGCCGTGCCGAATGCCGCGGTTTTGCCGTAGGGTAATAATTTAGTACCATTGAACCTGGCAAAGCCCCAGCCTTTTGTGTTTGGGAACTGACGATCATCTTTGACCATCCACTGTGTATTGTTAAAACTTCCGGCGCGGACGTTTCCATCCTCGTCTTCAATCATGTTCCATACAACTTTGACAATTACTGAACCTTGTGGCCATGGATCAATTTTACCTTGTTCAACAGCGCTGACGGCGATATTATTTCCATAAATTATCCGCATTGTCCCATTTTCAAACCTTGTAGTAGCAGCGATAACCTTCCAATTTTTGTACTCGTCTGAATACACGATTCCGTTGAGCGATACGGGTTTGATTTTACTATGGCTATTGGAAGTACTGTAGTTCGTGAACTCTTTACCCGCTTTGTTGATTTCGGCTGTATCACCGACTTTTGAGGTGATGAATGTTTGCGCGAACCTTTTGAGGACTTTAATATCAGTACTGTTTAATTTTGCATTTGGATGGAAACGCAGGTAGCTGGGAAGTGGCATTTTACCGTTTTCGGCCATATTGATCATCTCCCAAAATTTTATCTGCTGATCCGCCGGGGACAAGTCGTTCCACTGCGAAAGGTTGAACCTTGACCTCGCCTCTTTTATATCAGAAGATACTATCCATGACACCGGCGCAAGCTTATCAAACCAAGATAATTTGCTCTCGTTGGAGTGGCAGTCGTAACACCCTTTTTTCAAAACAGCGGAAACGTCGCTCGGGACCTTTATCTGAGATGTGATTGGAGGATTGCTGATCTTCGGACTCGTGAACTGCACGCAAAGCGCTACAAAGATGATTAAACCAATAATAACACCAATTTTTTTGTTGATCTTTTTGACTAAAAGTTCCATAGTTGTAAAGGATAGGTGGCTACTTCAAGTATTTTCTAAGTTGGGCCGCAGCCTGGATAAAGAGCGACTTTGTTTGAGGGATGGTGGCGAGGCCATTCAAAAGTCCAAAATCATGAATTACACCATTGTACCTTACTGTAGTTACTTCCACACCTGCCTGTTCAAGTTTCCTGCCGTAGGCCTCTCCGCCGTCTCTCAAGATATCGTTCTCTGCAACCTGTATCAATGCCGGTGGAAGTCCTTGTAACTGTTCCAGCGAAGCTTGCAAAGGTGAGGCATGTATATCAGCGCGTTTGTTCGGGTCGGAAATATACATATCATACATCCACTTCATCGTTGGCGTGGTGAGGAACCGGTCTCGCCCGAACAGTTTGTAAGACTCTGTCTCAAAACTTGAATCAACAATCGGCCACATCATAATCTGGAGTTTAATTTTTGGCCCATTTTGCTCTTTGGCCATTATTGATGTTACAGCTGTCATGTTACCACCAACACTATTGCCAACCACCGCCAAATTTTGTCCATCGGCATTGATTTGGCTACCATTAGCCGCCACCCATTTTATTGCCGCATAAATTTCGTTAATCTGTTGGGGAAAGACAGCATCGGGCGTCCTGGTATAATTTACAAACACGCCTTCGAATCCGGATAAAACAGACAGGTCCCTGACCATCCGCATGTGGGTTGGAAAGTCTCCCAATACCCACCCCCCTCCATGAATGTAAATAAAGACAGGCAATACACCTTTGACCCCTTCTGGTCTTACGATATCAAGCTTGATAGTAAAACCATCAATAGTTATCGTTTTTTCACTCATTGAAACGCCAGATAGATCAACTTTGACGGACTTTTGCGCATCAGCAAGTGCCTGTCTGGCATCTTTTGCCGACATGGTTTCTAAACCAGGCCCGCCGTTATTAAGTAGTTTAAGAAAGTCTTTGACTTTAGGGCTTAAGTGCTCATCGGTTGCCCAATTCTGTTGCGAGTCGGCGTTTATTGCCATCAAAGAAAGAAATACGATCACCATTGCAGTTAACAGTGTTTTGCTTGAGCATGTAGAAATTTTTAATATTTTCATAATGGGTCTAATTGAATTTATCTGATATATCCAAAGAGCAGACCACAAAGCAAGTTGCTGACTATAAGACAAATAAGTGCTATCGCTTCATTTTTTTTCCGCGATATTTCATTTTCAGACTATTATTTAGTGTTATTTCAAGTATTTAACAAAATTATTGAGATGCCAGATGCGCTGCAATTTCAATTCAAATTCAGGTAAGAGACAATGTTTAGCCAGAAAGGGCTGTGTTAATAATATGTTTGACAGATAGCAGATTTATTGACATTTCATTATTGCTGAGGATAACTGCGATATAAAACATAAATCAACACTTACCATAAGCCATAAATCACAGTTTACCAACTATTTACCCAATGGCATCAGAGTTGAAAATCATTTTATATAGCTTAACTGGAACAAAATTAAACAGGTTGGAAAGATATTACTCATCTATAACATACTGCTGTGCCTTTTTTTGATCAAGGTATCTGCAAAGGGTGGCTCATTGGAATACAAAGATGGTTTTACTGTTAAGTTTGATAGCACTGGAAATAAATACATAAGTAAGTATTAACTATTATTTTTTCGCCGTTAAACTGCTTGGTATATTCCGACTTATATATCACAGTTGGAATTCCCGCTTTTGGCAAAGCTTTGAAGGTATAAGCCCAGTCTGCCTGATAGATGTTTTTACTCAAATGGTCACGTGTAATGTCTTGTGATATTATAGTTGCCCCGGCTTTATGCAACCAGTCATTACCGCTGGTATGGTCAAAATGCCAGTGACTATTTATGAGTAGCTTTATAGGTTTGTTGCTGATAGTATTTAAAGCGGCCTGCATATGGGATCGAGAAACATTAATGCCTGCATCAACCAGCAGTTTTCCTTCTGGTCCATTTAAAACGGCGATATTTCCACCAGACCCCTCAACCATGTAAATGTTGTCCCTCAATCTGGTCACGTTTATCCTGGCAGTTGCCGCAGCCTGTGTAATGATTTCTATAGGACCGGCCGCCTTTGCCTGACTAAACATGTTTTTTGGGTTTAAAAGTAGTCCCGCGGTGAATAGACCGGCCGCCCCTAAGAAATTCCGGCGGTCCATATTTGTTTGATTTGCATTCATAAAATTTAGTTTAAATTATTATTCATATGTATGTAGGGTTCGATGTTTATTTAACTCTCTACATGGATTTTGTTGCGCATGAATACTATTAAGAATATCATGCCAACACATAAGAAACTACAGTTCAGTCTTATAAGAAATTCAAGCCCGTATTATCCTATTGGTATATCGCCGATTATCATCGAAAAATGAAATAACAATGCTTCTATATTTCAACAATTAAACTATGATTTAGCGAAATACAACTGCAAATAAAATGACAATCAAGTCGTAGCCAACACACATTCAATCACTTGCGATTAGGCATATTGTTTGGCTATCAATGGTCATATTAATTAAAAATTGTATTATGGAAAGTAAGAACATTGAATCGGCTAACCCGGGCAAAATCGGAAATAGGCTGAGTGGAAAAACAGCTCTGATTACAGGAGCAAATAGTGGTATAGGATTGGCAAGCGCTAAAAGATTTGTAGAAGAAGGTGCCTTTGTTTACATAACCGGCCGGCGCCAAGAACAATTGGACGAAGCGGTAATTGCAATTGGAAACAATGTTACCGCCATACGGGGCGATGTAAGCAACCTGGCGGACCTGGACAGGATTTATTCTGTCATAAAAGCGGGGCATAATCATCTTGACATTGTATTTGCAAATGCTGGCTTAGGCTCTTTAGAAGCACTTGGCGACATTTCGGAAGAGAGTTTTGATATTACCTTTAACGTAAATGTTAAAGGAACTTTATTTACAGTGCAAAAAGCATTGCCATTCCTCTCTGCAGGCGCATCTATAATCCTTACAGGTTCAACAACTGGAACAAAAGGTACAGTAGCATTTAGTGTTTATAGTGCTACTAAAGCGGCAATAAGAAATTTTGCCCGAAGCTGGGCTTTAGACCTGAAACGAACAGGTATTCGCGTTAATGTATTGTCACCGGGATCCACAAGCACACCCGGACTGTTGCATTTATTAGATTCTACCGGCTTTCAGCAGGAAGCGCTGCAGAAATTCAGTGACGAATCGCCCCTGGGACGTGTTGGCGAACCAGAAGAGATTGCGGCCGTAGCAGTATTTCTAGCATCTGAAGACAGCACTTATATGACCGGAAGTGAAGTGTTTGTTGATGGTGGCCAGGCGCAAGTATAGAAATATTGCTTTTATGTATATTACAGCCTGTTCGCTAATCCAACGATTGGTATAAAAAAGTGCGCACTCTTTGATATATCTCTGAGTGCTGCGCTGAATTTCCACAATATGCTTTATCGTCTACACGTCAGATTCCTGCTATTCAATCAAATGCTAACATAATCCAAATTATTTTATATTTATTTGCAGGAATTATACATCTCTGTAATGTGCGGCTACCTCTGCGCTAAGATGCAATTGCTTTAGCTCATGGAAATTGACTTAGATCACGAACTCGAATTTGTTAAAAGATTGCAATCGGGAGATCAGCTGGCTTTTGAGGCACTCTATCATATCTATAGCAAAGAGATATATAGAAAGATCAGCAAGATGGTAAAAGATGTTACGCTGGCTGAGGAGCTAACACAGGACGTTTTTGTTAAAATATGGAACAAACGTGAGGTAATCAGCACTGAAAAGCCCTTTCGTTACTACCTGTTAACACTCGCTACCAACCTGGTTAACGATTTTTATCGCAAAGTTGCCCGCGAACGAAGACTACAGGACGAAATTATTGCTGCAAGCACTGAGCTATACAATCCCACAGAGGACCAGATTTATTACAAGGAAAGTAAAGAACTAATGGATGCCGCCATCGATAGTTTACCAGCCCAGCAAAAACTGGTATTCCAATTATGTAAAATTGAAGGAAAAACCTACGAAGAGGTGAGCAACCTGCTGGGAATTTCAACTTCTACCATCAGTAACCACATAGTAAAAGGAACAAAAACTATAAAACTTTACTTTTTCAGCCAGAAAAAAGGATTTCTGCTGCTCGCGATGTGCCTTTTCCACCGTTAAACAAGATTACACTCGAAGAAACAGGCACGTTTGTTTTAAATTTCGCCCCGCCTACCGAATATTGATCAACCTATCCCCTAGCATTTAGAGACCACCATGCTATTTAAAAGCCATTTCCGTCTATAAATAGAATTAAATCCAAGATATCTCATATTTATTTTCATTTCATATAGAGGAAGGTTCTTTTTGAAGCGTATACTATATATAAACTGGTACATTTTGAAAAAACACAGCGATCTTAAGCTCCTTTATAGAAAGTATATCAACAATCAATTGTCGGCGGATGAAATCAGGGACCTCTTAGTTTCACTTGGAAAGCTATCGAATGAAGATTTAAATTCGCTGACCGCTGAAGTAATGTTTGAAACGCCGGATGCTGCAATAGACACCTTACAGGAGGATGATCGCCTGCAACGCATTTTGGCGAACGTGAAACTGCAACAGCGATCCAGTGCAGACGAAAGTAATGACCAACCACTTCCTGCAACCATTAATGCACCAGCTGAAATGCCGTTAATGCCTTTTCGTAGGAAACTATATACTTGGCTATCCGCTGCCGCGGCTGCAATTTTAATAGCAGGGTCGGTAATCTATTTCTCAACGGATTACTCGCTTGAAAAACAGGCAGCGCTGGCAAATCTACAACCAGGAAAAAACAAAGCGGAACTGACACTGGCAAACGGCAGGCACATAACTTTGGATGATGCAATTAATGGTAACCTGGCGAAGGACGCGGGCGTACAGATCACAAAAACAAAAGACGGTGAGCTGGTATATACGGTTATTGACGCGAACGCTGCGTCCGATGCGCGCAATATAATTAAGACCCCTTACGGTGGCCAATACATGGTGATTTTGCCAGATCAGTCGAAGGTTTGGCTAAACGCAGGTTCCTCCCTGGCCTACCCTGTTTCTTTTGCAAATGCGAAAACGAGGAATGTTGACCTGACTGGCGAAGCTTACTTCGAAATTGCGAAAGACAAAACACATCCTTTTATAGTGAAAACTGCTAAGCAGGAAGTGAAAGTACTAGGCACGCATTTCAATATCAATTCATACATGGATGAACCTGCAATATTGACCACATTATTGGAAGGAAGTGTGAACATTTCCAGCGCAGCTGCCGATCGCATCCTGAAACCAGGCGAACAATCTATGCTGACAGCGCAAGGAATTAAGGTTGCAGCAGCGGATACGGAAGAAGTGATGGCCTGGAAAAACGGTTATTTCAGGTTCAACGACGAGAAACTGGAAAGTATAATGCGGAAAATAGCCCGATGGTACGATGTAGAGATAGAGTTTGATGGGGAAATATCTGATGAAGAATACAACGGAAAAATTTCAAAGTTTAAAAATATTGCGCAGGTACTGGAAATGCTGAGCGAAACAAATACTGTTCACTTTAAAATTGATGGAAGGAGGATCTTAGTGCTAAAATAACTACCTGAAAAAAGCAAACAGCCAGATCCCGGATTAACCGGAACCTGGCAGAGTTTGGCTTAGCTTAATAACATAATTATCAACTCTTTAACAGCAGGGTACCTCAGGCTTCGAAACTAAAAGGTATCCTGCATCAACCAAACCAAACAAATGTATAAAATTTATACTAACAAACTTGGTGTGCCTAATCGGCGCCTCCAGAAAATATTACTATATATGAGGTTGACCACCCTGGTATTGATGGTGTCCTTAATGCACGTAACAGCTGCAAGTATTGCCCAGAAAATTACCCTATCGGAGAAAAAAGCCCCTATCAATAAAATCTTTGACCAGATCAGTAAACAGACGGGTTACGATTTTTTGGTGACTCGGGCCATGATAACAGATGCGAAGCCTGTTGATATCAACGTAAAAAACCAGGACCTGAACCTGGTATTGCAACAGATTTTTGAAGGACAACCATTGACCTATACAATCAGGAATAAGTCGGTTGTTGTGGCAAAGAAAGAACGTACGATACTGGACAAAGTGATTTCGGTATTTACCGATGTGGATATTGAAGGTACTGTGACCGACTCGGCAGGAATGGCCTTGCCGGGTGCATCGATAAAGCTGAAAGGAAGCTCGAAAAGGGCTACATCCGACCGACAAGGATCGTTTAGAATGCAGGGCGTCCCTATGGACGGTACGCTGCAAATTTCTTACCTGGGTTATGTAACAAGGGAAGTAAAAGTTTGGCAGGGAGTACGCACAATAGCCTTGAAAACGGAAAATAAGGTGCTGGATGAGGTGACTGTTACAAATGGTTATCAGGAAATAGAAACGAGGAATTTAAGTAGTGCGATTGATGTGCTGAAAGCAAAAGATGTTTTTGTGCCAGGGATGTTTAGCATAGACCAGGCGCTGGAAGGTCGGGTAGCGGGATTGTTTGTGATGAACAACTCGGGCGAAATAGGCACGGCTCCAAAAATCAGGATCCGCGGTACGTCAACTGTACTGGGTAACCATGAGCCTTTATGGGTGGTAGACGGAGTGGTGGTGAACGACCCGGTGAATATTGACCCGGCAACGATCAACGATCTGGATTTTGTAAACCGTCTTGGCAACTCTATTTCCGGATTAAAGCCTTTTGATGTGGAAACAATCACTATCCTGAAGGATGCCTCTGCAACGGCATTATACGGCGTTCGCGCGGCAAATGGCGTAATTGTGATCACCACGAAAAAAGGACATATTGGGGAACCGGTAATTAACTTCTCGACAGCAACAACTTATACCCCGCGACCAAGATATACGGATGGAAATGTAAACGTAATGGACTCGAGACAGCGCGTGGATTATTCGAGGGACCTGATCAAAAACAATATCGCCTATCCGGCAAATATCAATTATGTAGGATATGAAGGTGCACTGCACGATTTGTATACTGGCGTAATTAACAATGACCAGTTTAACCAGCAGGTAAGCCAAATGGAAACGCGAAACACGGATTGGTTTGGGCTGATTGCGCATGACGCGATATCTACACAAAATGACGTGAGCATCTCTGGGGGAACCAGTAAGATGCGTTATTATGGTTCGCTGGGCGCGGCCAATCAGACTGGAAATGTGAAGGGCGACCGCGTAAACCAATACACGGCTTTTGTAAAACTGAACTCAAACCTATCCCGCAACTTGAGCTGGGACATGAATTTCAGGGCAAACGTGAGCAAGAAAAACTACGTGGCTACGAGTGTAAACGCAATAGATTATGCCTACAACACCAACAGAACTTTAACACCCTATAACAATGATGGCTCGCTAAACTATTACAAAAGATACGGTGTGGGTTACCTGGATTTTAACATCCTGAATGAAATTGACCAGTCGCGCGAAATCAGCAACCTCTCTGGGATCAACTTAACAAATACGCTCGGCTACCGTTTCAGCCCTGATCTGAAGGGATCATTGCTTTTCTCTTACGCGCTGAACAATACCGACCAGGAAATCAGCTACGGCGAAAACACCTGGTATTCGGCACAGTTACGACAAACGAATGTAGGCGTTTTGCCTGATCCTTCGCAAACGCTGATGCCTTACGGCGGCGAATTGCAGTCGAACCTGACACGCAACTACAATTACCTGGTTCGTCCGCAATTTGATTTCAACAAAACCTTCGGCCCTGCCAGTCGGCATGAACTGATTGCTACCTTGGGCGGAGAACTTTCCTCAACAAAATATGATGGTACAGCTTCGGTTAACAGGGGTTACCTGCCGGAGCGCGGTGGCATTTTCGCTGCTGTGAACCCCACCACCTACCCTGCTTATGCTGCATGGGCATTAAGCAATCCGGTTAAAATGACGGACCAGCTGACCAACTTGTTGTCGGGATATTTTACCACAAGTTATACCTACAATAAAAAATATACAATAAACTTTAACACTAGGACCGACTATTCGAACAACTTTGGCTCAAGGAGCAATGAAAAATTCCTGCCATCGTACTCTTTCTCGGGAAGATGGGACGTAGCGCAGGATTTCTTCAAGAATTCGAAGTCGGTTAACGTATTGGCCCTTAGGGCGTCGTATGGTATCCAGGGAAATATGCTGGCGAACCAGACACCGGAGCTGATTATGAAAAGTGGTGGTGTTGACCCGGTTACGGGTGAGTACAGTTCTAACATCGCGTTTTACCCCAACCCGAACCTGAAATGGGAAAAAACGGGTCAGTTTAACGGGGCCTTGGATTTCTCTTTATTCGGGAATAAGGTAAACGGCTCCCTGACCTATTATTATAAGAAGACCGACAATGCTTTTGTAAACTCAAATGTGAGCGATGTAAATGGATTGAGTGCCTATGTGGTGAATGCAGGTACCGTAATTAATCGCGGTGTTGAAGTTGCATTGAGCTTTACACCAATAAACAACGCATCACAAGGAGGCAGAGGCTTTACCTGGCGGATTGATCCCGAAATTGGACAGGCCATTAACTCGCTGCTGAATAGCAAAAGTGTAAACCAGGCGGTGGTAAACATTAATACCTATACAAATTACCTTAACGGCACGCAGGTAATCGACGGGAAATCTATCAATTCATTCTACTCCTATTCCTTCGCAGGGCTGAATCCAGTGAACGGCGCACCGTTGTTCAACAATGATATGAATACACCTGAGAATATCCTGAAACTAAAAGGTTTAACCTCAGATCAGCTGTACCAGTATGTGATGGTTCCTTCTGGAAACAGGATCCCGACTATCCAGGGTGGCTTGAGCAACTCATTCTCTTACAAAAGCTTTTCGCTAAGTTTCAACCTGGCTTACAGTTTCGGTTCGAAGATCCGTTTAACGCGCTTATTTGAAGATAATTATGGTGCAAATTCTAGTGTGAGCACGATGGCGGCTATGCCGGAAGACAATGTAAATGCCCAGCTTGTAAACAGGTGGAGAAAACCAGGTGATGAAGCCTTCACTAATATCCCGGGTTTATTAGGCCCTATGGATTATGCGCTTTCAAGGGGGCACTTCTCGAGCGGCCAAAGTTATGCCTATGCGACAAATGTATGGCAGATGTATGATTCATCGGACATCAGGACCGCCAGCGGAAACTTTGTGAAAATCAAAACCTGGTCGTTCCGTTACGCACTGCCGGAAACTTTCTGTAAAAGAGCAGGTTTGAAAACCGCTTCGCTTTCGTTTGCCGGAACTAACCTCTACACCTTTGCGAGTAAAGACTTAAACGGTCAGGATCCGGAACAAACGGGCTTTACTACTAACACCCAATTGTCTACACGTCCTTCATTTTCTATGGGCATAGATATTTCACTTTAAAACAGAGCAGACATGAGCTTATTAAAATATAAAAATGCAATTTTCTTACTTGTACTGCTGAACGTTTGCGCGGGCTGCAAGAAGTTTCTGGAAGAAAGGTCAGAGACACTACAATATGTACAAAATGCGGCGCAACTGGATGAATTGCTGGTGGGCGAAGGATATATGGCGCATACGGGTTCTTTCCAGACGTCAACTACCGGCCAGTATATGCCCTGGCTAAATGTAATGGATGATGACATTACGGAACATGTTGTATTCAAAACTTACCCGGATACGCGCGATCAGGTATTTGGAATGTATACCTGGCAAAGCAGGCCATTTACCAATGCCCAATATTCGCCCGTGCTGGATGATACCTGGGTTAGGTTTTACAAACATATCAACGCGACGAATATCATTGCGAATAAAGCATCGGAAATGACTGACAATCCTGCTCAGCTCAAAAGGATCAGGGGCGAAGCTTTGTTTTTGCGCGCCGGATACTATTTTTATATGGTAAACATCTACGCCAAGGCTTATAATCCTGCAACGGCAAAAACCGATCTGGGTGTTCCTTTGAAAACCACAGAATTTGTGGAATCTACGCTTTCTGTACGCGCTACGGTAGATGCGGTTTATCAGCAAATGATTGCAGATTTGAATGAGGCGGAGCAGAACCTTGCAGGCGTTGTACCTTCCTCTTTATACCATGCTGACGTAAACGCGGTGAATTTATTGCAAAGCAGGGTTTACCTTTATATGCAGGATTGGGAAAACTGCGCCGCCGCAGCAAGAAAGGTGACGAGTCGCAAAGGCTTGTTGTACAATTTGGCCAGCTATCAGCCAAGGACGAGTTTCTTCAATGCAAAATCGCCTGAAGCGATTTTTAACCAGGGAACCAACGCGATGATTTACCTGCAATATGAAAATGGTTATTGCACTTTCAAACCTACAAATGAATTGATGGACTTATACGGTGACAAGGACCTGAGGAAAAATGCATTCTTTGAGCTGGACAACGGAGGAAAATACCGTTATACAAAAGTGTACCGATCGTCATCTAATGGCGTAGAACCGGATGCCTATTTTTCTGATAATTTTTTTATGCGCAATGCCGAAGCCTACCTGAACCTCGCGGAAGCTACGGCTATGCAGGGAGATGCGGCAGCTGCCAACACGGCCATAAATACCTTGCGCAGATCGAGATTTTTGGCAGCGGATTATCAGCCTGTAAATCTAACTGCTGAAGCACAGGTCAACTTTATCCGTGATGAACGCAGAAGAGAGCTCTGTTTTGAAGGTCACCGCTGGTTTGACCTGAAACGTTATGCCGCAAACGCAAAATATCCTTACAGCAGGAGCATCAGTCACCCCTATTCGCTCGCCGTAATCGGCAGCGCCTCATTACAGGCAACGCTTACATTATTGCCAAATGATGCTGCATACCTGATTCCGATTCCTGATCCTGCAATGGAATTTAACCAGGGAAGCCTGGTGCAAAACCCACAACGACCAAATCGCACATTTTAACCTTAATTTAAATGAAGAATTACCTGAAATATTTAGTTGTCTTTGGTTTTGCGCTGTTAACGGCCTGTAAAAAGGATAGCGCACCAGAGGCCTCAGCACCTGCTGAAGATACATACATGCGGGCAGATAACGCATCAAGCGAGGTTGACCACCAGATTTACCTTGTTTATCAGCAAACAAAAGTTCCGGTATTGTATACCGATACGGTAAGCAAAAATCCCCTTGAATTGGTTAATCTCAATTACCAGATGGCCGGATCCAATAGTAGTTATATCTATAGCTATCCTAAAAACAAGCAGGACATACTTGCCGGAATTGCATTTGTAAGGGATAAAATCCTTCCTGCATTGGGCCCGAAAATCAAGGTTCATTCCATTTCATTGCTGGATACGCTGAAAACGGAAATTGTTTACAGCCCGACTTACATTATCACTACAAATTATACCGTCATCCAGGGGCTAACTACTTTAGCTATTGCTAAGGTTCCGTCCATCGCCGCCATGACTCCCGACGAACTTGTTGCCTATCAGGCAGAAGTGTTTACCAATCTGTTGCTCAATCCGCTAGATGCTTCGGGCCTAATGCCAAACTTCTACAAAGTATCCACAGGTTATTACGACAAGTCTGCGCTTAACCAGTCCGATAGTCCTTATTATTTGCCATGGAAAGACAAACGTGAATATGGATTTCTGCTGGATGGATCGGAATCTGATTACTATTATGTTACCCCTTCGCAGTCGGGCGACCTGAAACTTTTCCTCAGCAAAATACTTAGCATGAGTGCCGCCGATTTCGAGGCGGAGAATGGCAATTACCCGCTGGTGATGAACAAGTATAATATGTTAAAGGAAGCGTTAAACACCCTTGGATTCGATTTAACAAAAGTATAAGCAACATACGAAAATGAATATGAAAAGATCAGTGTTCTGGCTCTTAATGGGAGCCCCTATGTTCACATTTGCGCAGCAGAACTATAACGTCCAGGTGAAAGTGGGCCAGCTGGTAAACCCGGGAAAGGCTTATTTATACTACCAAACGGGCAATGAACTGGTAACAGATTCTGCAGAATTAACTACGGGAAGCTACCATTTTAAAGGAAGTGTGCCGGAGCCTGCACTGGCTAGAATTTGCATTTATCAGAAGGAGTCGGCCGCGAAGATGCTGTTCAATGCCGAGCTTTGGCTTGAAAAAGCGTCCATCAATGTGATTGCTAATGACCGGTCGGCTAAGTCAATTGTTACCGGAGGACAGCTAAATGCAGATTACCAATTGTTGGATGCGAGTAAAGCCCCTGAACGTAAACAGATGTTGCAGGCTTCAAAAAGGGTGGAGATTGGAACAGATGCGGAAAGGAAATCGCCCGAGTTTTTGAAACAGCATATGCAGGTAATGAAAGCTGCGATGAATAAATCCGCAGAACGCGATTCGATGTATATCCGTAGCCACCCGGATTCATACCTGAGCCTTTATCTTATTTCTATCAGCACATCTTCGGTTCCGTTTCTATCACTTGAGAAAGAGCTAAACGCGTTATCTAAACCGTTGCAATCGACAGTAAGGGGAAAAGATTTGATAAACACGATTAATACATTGAAAAACAGGGAAATTGGTGGTAAGGCCCCAGATTTTACGCTGGAGGACCCTCTTGGGAAATCTGTTTCCTTGTCTGCTTTCCGGGGACAATATGTGCTGCTCGACTTCTGGGCCAGCTGGTGTGTTCCCTGCCGGAAAGAAAACCCGAATGTAAAGGCTGCATACGAAAAGTTTAAGGACAAAAACTTTACTGTGTTGTCGGTTTCTATCGATGCACCTGCTACCAAAGCTAAATGGCTGGAAGCGATTAAGGAAGATCAGCTGCCCTGGACGCAGCTTTGCGACTCAGCGGGTGGCAGCGAACAGGCGGCTTTGTTGTACAACGTAAGGGCTATTCCACAGAATTACCTGATTGACCCTTCGGGAACAATTATCGCGAAAAACCTGCGCGGAGCAGAACTGCAGGAAAAATTAGGACAACTGGTCCGCAGATAAGTTTTAATCATACATTATTATATATGAGCAATTTAATAAAGAATATCGCACTACCCTATGTTGCGTTCGGTTTGTTGGTTAATATTGGTACTTCAGCACAAACTGGAACATCAAAAATATCTTACAGATCAGGAGCACCATCATCAGCGCCAGCTTCAGCTTCAGCGAAATTGGTATCATCGGCAGCTTCAACAAAAGCCACAGCGTCAGCGAAATCTGTATCTTCTGCTACCTCTGCAGCATCAGCGACAGCGACGCACTTCATTATAAACGTTAGCTGGCCTAAAGGAGATGGAAAGCTGCTGATGTTAACGGCAAACAAGAACGGCAAAAATCTAACGCTCGATTCTGCCCGCGTAGTGAATGGTGCAGCAGTTTTAAAAATGCCGGCACCAGACTTATACAGCCCTGTTTATCTGGGAATTAATCAGGCCTATGTACAGGAACTACTTGCCTATCCTGGTAAGGTAGATATTGCTATCACCAACTCCAGCGAATCTGATTTGCAGAGTACAGTAACGGTTAAAGGAAACCTGGAACAGGATCTTTTTCAGGAATATAACAAGATCTTTATGACCGGGCTGCAGGCTAATTTCAATCGTATGCAGGCGACTAAAGCAGCGGGCGACAATACCCAGAAAAAAGATTCCATCAAGCAATCTTACCGGCCACTGTTTGATAGCTTATTGCATGCGCAGGATTATATCGCTTCTACCTATCCTGATAAAGAAATCGCGGGGTTTATGCTCGCAAAAAGGGCTCCTTCACTATCTGTTGAAGAACGGGAACGCGAGTACAACAGTTTATCAGACAGGGTAAAAAAAGGACCTTACGGAACCGCTGCACATGAGATCATCACCAACATCATACAACGGCAGGTTGGTCAGCCGGCCTTCCAGTTTTCTGCAACTACAAAGGACAAAAAGGTGATCAAACTAGCCGACTACAAGGGGAAGTACGTTTTGCTCGACTTTTGGTCGTCCACTTGCGTTCCCTGTCTGCGCATGGCACCCTTCATGAAACAATTGTACAATACTTACCGGGAAAAAGGATTTGAAATCATCGCAATATCGCTGGATACCAAACGTGAAGACTGGATTGCCGCGCTTCAAAAACATGGCATCAGCGGTATCCAGGTTTCTTCTTTGAAAGGTGGCGATGACCCGATTGCTGAATACTATGGCGTTGAGCAGATGCCAGCAATGGTGCTGATAGATCCTGATGGTAACAACGCAGGTGCGGTTGATCCGACCAAACTGGATCAGAAACTGGCGGAAATTTTTAATAAAAACTAATCCATGCGCAAGTTCCAAATTGTTTCTTTATTCATTCTGGTTTTGTCCGCTAGCGGCGTTTATAGCGCATTTGGGCGTAGCGTTTCCTTCGCCCGCTACAAATTTTCTATCACTGCCAGTCATGGCATTAGTGAAATTACCGCAGAAAACACATTTAATAAATCGGAACGGGATCCTGACCCTAAATCATTTGAGAAAAAGGTACAACAGGTATTTCAAAAAGTGAGCGCTGCCTGTGTGAGGGTATCAAAATACGACAGCACAGGGCACAGGCGGTTTGGAAGTTTTAGCGGAGTGATTGTTAGTCCCGAGGGGTTGATACTGACCGCTGCACACGCCACCATTACCGGCGAATCGTACCTGGTAGAACTTCCTGACGGGCGTAAATTGAGGGCCACTGCGCTGGGCCGCATGCCGGTTACGGATGCTGCAATGATCCAGATCGATATTGTTAAAGGCAAGCTTCCCTATTGCCAGGTGGGTTGGTCTTACGACCTAAGAATCAACCAACCCTGTCTTAGCATCGCCTACCCTGCTTCGCTAAATGATTTAAAAAATCCGGTCCTGCGACTGGGTGCTGTCGTCCGTAGCGTTACTCCCGAAGGAAAAATGCAGACCAGTTGTTTGATGGAACCTGGTGATTCCGGAGGCCCTGTTTTCGATCTGTATGGAAGAGTGATTGGCTTGCACAGTAAGATTGAAACTTCGTTGACTATGAATTTTGAAAATCCTATTGACAATTACCGCAAGTACTGGAAAGCATTGAAAAAGCAGGTGGACTATCCAGCAGATGCTTATCCCGATCCTGAAGACATCGGTACCGATCACAGGAGTGTTGGCATTGTAGCAGACATCCCATTATCGGAAGTAGTACGAGCGGTTACCAATAAACAAAAAGGCGCTAGCGTAAGGATCAAAAGTTCACTGGGGCGTGTAGACCTGTCAACATGGGGCAGCGTTGTTTCCTTACCCGGTCACCCAGAAACCAGGTATGTATTGAGTAAAAGTTCAGTGGTGGGTGATCAGCCTGTTTTGACCACAAGTGATTTAAAGACATTGCAGGCTACCGTGCTTACCCGCGATGCGGAAAACGATCTGGTATTATTAAAGGCAGATGGTTTGGAAGAAGGAATCGTGCTCCAATCTGGAACGGCCGACTTGATGCAACACAAAGAGGGTGAGTTTTTGATTTCACCTTCTTACGGCGACAGCCTCCGCGTGGGTGTATTAGGAAATGCATTAGTTGAAGTGAAACTGATGAACAGGCCTTTTCTAGGGATTATGTGTATTGCTCCTGACAGCAATACCGTACAAATTAATGGTTTTGCTGTGCATTTATCTCAGCAATATGGACTGCAGGTTGACGATGTGGTGGATTCGTTAAATGGGATCCGCGTGACTTCTGCCAAAAAGTTGAACCTATATGTGTCGGGCTTGAAATCAGGTGATGATGCATTCTTTGTACTGACCAGGGCTGGTAAAAAGGTCCGCATCCATGCCCAGATTCAAAAGATGCCAAAAATGGCCAACATTCATGCTGCAGATAACTTTGCGGGTGGAATGAGCCTGAGGAGTGAAGGTTTTAAACGGGTGTTTGTGCACGACAGTATGCTCAGGCCCGAAGAATGTGGAGGGCCGGTATATGATCTTGACGGAAATTTCTGCGGGATCAATATCGCCAGGATCAGTCGGACGTCTACCCTGGCAATCCCCTCTTCCATAATTTTAGATTTCGTTTTACGCGCCTTGACAAACCATGGTGTATAAATTAATACTATCAAAAAATTAATATTATCAATATGAAAATAACAATTTCCAGGTATCTATTGTGTGGCGTGTTAATGGCTCCAGTTGCAAGTGTTTTAGGGCAGGGCATCCATTTTTCTGAGGATCAGCCGCTTGACCAGGTACTTTCTCTTGCCAAAAAAGAACATAAAATCGTATTTATCGATGGCTATACTAAGACCTGCGTACCCTGTAAAGAACTTGACCTAAAGGTATTTCCCTTGAAGGAAGTAGGCGATTACTTTAACAGCAATTTCATCAATGTTAAGTATGACCTTGAGGAACCAGAAGGCGAAAAAGTACGGGCGAAGTATAAAGATGTGATCACAGGTTTCCCCTCTCTGATTCTGCTTGACGAGAACGGGAAAATGATCCACAAGATGGGTGGTTACCATGAAGCAGATTCCCTTCTTTCGAAAATGAAGGCTGCCTTGAACGGAACGAGCCTCAGTGCCATGCGTGTCCGTTTGGCAGCAGGTGAGAAATCGGTTCCCTTTATGCAGCAATACAAGAAAATTATGGATGATGGCTTTCTGCGTGAGGAATCTGAACAGGTGAGTCTTACCGTATTGAGCAGACTGACGGATGAGGAACTGCTAGATCCTAAGATGTGGCAACTGGTTGGTCGCGCGGTTACAGATCCCTATAGTCCTGTTTTTGCACGAGTGGTGAATAACTACTGGGCGTTCTGGCAGCACAAAACAACTGACCTGGGCACGCTGGAATTCCAACTGCGAACAGCTATCCAAACTGCCACTGACGCGATTGTGCAACCGGAAGAAAAAGGCAATATAATAGTGTTGAAACGCGAACCTCAAAAACAAGCGATACTGCTCAATTTTGTTAGTAATGCAGACAAGTTTAAACATACGGAAAGCATTAGGGCACTCTTCTATGTTCATGATCTGGCTTTGGCAGGTCAGTGGACGGATATGGTAACTGCGCTGAAGTTTTATCAAAAAATTGGAGCAATTGGTACTTCTACGAATTTGCTATACCAATATATCCAGTACATGACGCAAAGCTGCAAGGATAAAATGGCGCTTCTGGCGGCAGCCGCAGTTATTGAGTCACTTCCAATGGTAAAACTAGATGTTATGGACTACGATGATAACTATAATACTTTGATCAGGCTTTATGAAAAAGCGGGGAACGTGCAAGCTGTTGCAAAATATAAGAAGATGCAGCGGGATAAGTTGAAGAGTGGGAAGTAAAGGTCTACGTGCCCCTGGGGACAGCACCGGGGGTACTTTTCTCTCCACTTGATAGCACATTCTGTGGTTTCCAATCCGCAAGTTCATCAGAGTTCATCTTGATTTTACCTTGAGTCTTAGTCCTACTGAATTAAATAATTCAAGATGAACATAAATCAATAACACGAATATGAATACACTAATTAGTTTAGTGATTGCAACTGATTTTTCATCCCGTAAAACACCTATGATTAAAATAATGGAACAAGGTACTAGTCCGATAAGTAACAGCATGTATATCCAACCAAGTCCTTCGTAGTCATGTATTCCCCCGGCAAATAGTTTAATTCCTATATCATTTAACCCGATGAAACTATAGGAGATCAATGATTTTATAAGGATAGGCAGTTCATAGTCGGTTAACATAATTAGTCCGGTCATTACCGTTATAACAAACGGAGTAACTAAGATGCTGGTTGGAGGAAAAAAATGGCCAACTATCGTAGTTACAAGTAAAAGTCCTAGCAACGAACTTATTAGGGTTACCTTTTGAATCACCATCTAACATGTAAATCTAATATATTCCTGTTAATATTAGAATATATTGTGTAAATCAACACTCTTGACGCCAGCGTTATATATTTCGACACTACCTCCTCCCAAAAATATTCCCAAAGTAAACTTGAATAGGAACGTAACTAATAAGATATTTCTCCAAATTATTTAGCACCAAAACTTCTAGTGTTTCTACAGAAATCTTAGTACTTCGTTCGTGGTCTAACTGTGTCCATTTATATAATATGTTGTCTGGATGATACTTATATGCCAATCTCAAATAGCTGTCACCAATGGTATCGGTCTCCATATTGAAATACCAGGGACTTATTTTTATCATCCACCCCCGAAGAAACAATAGCTCACCATTTTCTGGATAAAACCTATGAATCAACAATATATTTCTATCTAAGATTGCTTGAAGATAACCATCGTGAATCTCTGTATTTCCTTCGTTGAGTAAATACCAAACTATAAAAGTCTGCTTAGTCAAAGGGATACGAAGTGGCTGGCTCCCCTCCTTAATTTCGATTTCAGCGTCCTGAATTTCCTTAGTAAAATTTATTTCCATCTCTATCTAAATGGTATGAATGCATCAGAATTCCTTTCAACATATATGGCAGTGTTTCTTGATAATGGGCCTATCATGACAAATATTGATAATATAGCTATTTGGTCTTCTCCAAACGGATATCCTTCTCTGTAGGGAAATCGACCACGAAGTACTGACGACCATTTTCCCTTGTAAACTTAAAACTCAGGACCTCATTTTCCACCAAAAAAAATCCATCTTTTTCAAAAGGTATTAAATGCAGGGCCGTTTCCTCTCCTTCTCTAAAATAGAGTTCTCCCTTATCAATGAAAACATGGATAGCTTTTGATTTATTATCATCTGTACCATAGGTGCCAACATATCTTTTTAGTTCTGACGAAGGCGGTGTAGCAATTGATTGGTGGTGAACACAGTAAACATATTTTATTCCATTTTGCATTACCTGGGCTAACGCAGCACCGTGGCCTGCATTTGGCGTAATTGCAGTTTGAATCTGTATACCAGAATTCTTATTGCTGTCGAGGTATTTTTTAAAAAGTCCAATATTCCTGACATTGTCAAATTCAAATGAACCAACGCCGGCAAACACTTTAGTCTTGAGGCTCTTGTTTTTGGAAAAATACGCCCTTGCCGCCGGTACAAGTTCACTACCATTGTTCCCCGGAGCACCAATGTAAATCTGATTGAAAAGGTTTGGTTTTTGAAATAGTACATAAGTGGTAAATATCCCTCCAAATGAATATCCATACAATCCCTTTTCGTCGGTAACCCTATATTTAGAATTTATAAAGGAAATTACCTCATCTTGAATGAACGCGAGAAATTTCGGACCTCCTTCTTTAGGATTGAGATCGCGATTTCTTTTATTGGCCTGGTTTCCATAACCTATTCCAACCAGCAATGCTTCTCTGGTTGTGTAATCTTGCCTTAACATATTAAAGCAATTCATGGCAACAGTCATGTTCCAGTCGCCGTCTGTCAAGTACAATACAGGGTAGGCTATCGTCGTTGTATCGTAACCAGGCGGAAGGTGGATGTATATTCTATAATCCTCATCGATAGTTTTGGAATGATAATCGTAATATAGAAGGTCTTTATCTCTAAAGGGAAGAGGTGTGTCTTGTTTTACCTGGCAAATGCCATGACTACAGAGGATGAAGAACAAAACAAAATTAATGGTTGTAAATCGGATCATATTCTTTTGATATCAATAACTATTTACCATCAAAGCATTACCTTAAATATATCAATTTAATTTCAATATTAAACGTTATGGCACGCATTGTAAAAGGCTAAAATGTTGATTTAGAATAGTCACAAGTTACTATAATCAGTTACTCGGTTAAAGTGTGGCTTACGACAGCCACCCATGAACTTTCAAGATCGCATCTGCAAAGAATTGTGGCGCTTCAAGCGGAACATTGTGTCCTGTTTGAACAGTAATGTGTTCATGAGTGCCGGTGAACAATGCATCAAGATTAGAACTTCCACCTGGCTTTAGGGGGTCATTAGCACCGTCAATTGTCACCGTTGGTACCTTTATAGTAGGTTTCTGTGCCAAGGTACCTTCCAGTGATTGCAATGCCGGTGTACCATCTTCAAGGCCATGCATAAATCGGTAAGTATGAATAACCACATCTACGAAATCTGGATTTTCGAAGGCATGTGCAGTTCTTGCGTAAATATCTTCATCAAATTCCCAACCGGGAGACCATTCCTGCCAGAGTATTTTGCCAAGCTCATAGCGGCTCTCTGCAAGACACTCGCGCCCGCGTTCTGATTTAAAAAGATGCTGATACCAGCAAACACGTTCTAACGATGGGGCGAACGCGCGTTTTTGCTGCTCGATATCAATGATGTCGTAACCTGCGTAAGAAACAAGGCCACCAACTTTTTCCGGCCAGAGCGCAGCCACCACGCAGGATGCATTGCCACCCCAATCGAAACCCGCAAGGATTGGCCGGTTCAAACCTATGGCATCAGACATTTCCATGAGATCAGAACCACGTGCAGCTTGTTGTCCGTTTCGCATGATATCTTCTGATATGAATCGGGTTGCGCCGAAACCACGGGTATATGGAATAATAACTCTTGCACCCTCCTTAACCAATATAGTAGTAACCTCTTCATAAGCATGTACATCATAAGGAAAGCCATGCGACAATATTACTGGCCAGCCATTATCATCGCCAGCGGCAAAATAAGCAATATGAAGATCATTGGTCTTTATCGTTTTTAAAGGAAGCTTATTAATGAAAATCGATTCTTTTGCAGACATAACTGATTTGGATTGGTTAAAGTAGTAACAAATACAAATGGAATATTAATATGTTTTTGTTTGGCATAGGCGAATATCAATTACGTTTGAAAAACGGAGTTTCTTTCATTTGAATAGGCCACAAGATCATCTCAATTAGAGAATTGTTGGCTTCTTTTAAAATCAGGATTGACGGCAAATAATCTTTTGCGAGAGAATATCCCTCATAAGTTCTATTTTAGCTTTAATTTACAGCCAGAATGTTAACCTATAATTAGGTACACCAAAATTAAAATCACTCAGATTTGGCCTCATCCGCACCAGTATAGGAATTTGTGTTTGGCAAATGAACGATTGTTCACAAATAAATTTCAATTTCAAATCGCAATTCATATATTAACTTGAAATTAAGCATCATTATTTTACACCGCGCAAATTAGACCGTGGCAAGTAATTAAAGTAACAATTTAACCAAATATATGAATCGTCAACGATACCTGAAGATCTACATCACTGTTCTGCTGCTTGCAGTAGCTTCCTTTGCGCACGCACAACAATATCCTTTCGAAAATTATAAACTAAGCTTTGACCAAAGGGTTAATGATCTTGTTTCGAGGCTCACCCTGGAAGAGAAAGTTTTCCAGATGCTGAATGCAGCACCGGCAATCCCCAGGCTAAAGATTCCGGCTTACGACTGGTGGAACGAAACGCTTCACGGTGTTGCACGCACACCATTTAAGGTAACTGTATTTCCGCAGGCAATCGCTATGGCCGCAACTTTTGATCCGGCAGCACTCTATAAAATGGCCGATTATTCGGCTTTGGAAGGGCGGGCAATTTACAATAAGGCTGTAGAAACGGGCAGGACGAAAGAACGTTACTTGGGCCTCACCTACTGGACGCCAAATATTAACATTTTTCGCGATCCGCGCTGGGGAAGAGGTCAGGAAACCTACGGCGAAGATCCTTATCTGACAGCTACGCTGGGCGATGCTTTTGTAAGAGGATTACAGGGCGACGATCCTCGGTATCTGAAGGCCGCAGCCTGTGCCAAACACTATGCAGTACATAGTGGGCCGGAACCTCTCCGCCATGTATTTAATGCGGATGTTAGTGCTTTCGACCTGTGGGACACGTATTTGCCGGCATTTGAAAAACTGGTGACCGAATCTAAAGTTGCAGGGGTAATGTGTGCATACAATGCTTTTCAGGGCCAACCTTGCTGTGGCAGCGATTTGCTGATGACTGATATCCTGCGTAATAAATGGAAGTTTACGGGCTATGTTACCTCCGACTGCTGGGCGATTGATGATTTTTTCAAGAACCACAAAACACACAAGGATGCGGCTTCGGCAGCGGCGGATGCGGTATTCCATGGAACAGATCTCGACTGTGGAACTGAGGCATATAAATCGCTGTTAACTGCAGTTAAAAATGGTATAATAACTGAAAAGGATATTGATGTTTCGGTAAAAAGGCTGTTTATGATCCGTTTCAGATTGGGCATGTTTGATCCGGCTTCAATGGTGAAATATGCTAACACCCCAATTACGGTACTGGAAAACCCTGACCATAAGGCTCATGCACTTAAAATGGCAAGAGAGTCTATGGTTTTGCTAAGGAACGAATCGTCGACGCTCCCTCTGAGTAAAGGCCTGAAAAAGATTGTTGTTCTGGGCCCAAACGCGGATAACGCAATAGCTGTATTGGGAAACTATAATGGCACGCCGTCAAAGGTGACCACGGTACTTGAAGGAATTAAAGATAAGGTTGGAAAAAATACGGAGGTTGTGTTTGAGAAAGCGGTGTCATTTACCAATGATACGCTGCTGACTTATCTTGATATGGACAGCCAATTTAATACCGGCAACCAGCAGGGCTTTAGAAGTGAGTACTACAGTGGGGTAAATCTGGAAGGGAATCCCGTGCTAACGCAAGTTGAAAGCACTTTAAACCACAACTGGCAGGAAGGACAGCAAATTGGCGGTGGCATAATGGCAAACAATTTTTCTGCAAGGTACACTACGGGATTTACTGCTACAGAAACCGGAAATATCACCTTTGAAGTTGAAGGTGATGACGGTTACCGTCTGTTTGTAAATGGCAAAAAGGTTTTAGATGCATGGCAAAGAAATCGATGGGGCGCACAAACCTATAAGTTACAAACGAGCAAAGATACCACGTATAATATAGTAGTAGAATACTGGCAAGGCGAAGGTTCGGCAAAGATCCGCTTTTCTGCAGGCGCTTTTATGCGCACAGATTTCGCTGCCTTAATTAAACGTCATAGCGATGCAGATGCTTTTGTGTTTGTCGGTGGAATTTCGCCGCAGCTGGAAGGTGAAGAAATGAAAGTCAATTTCCCGGGATTCAGTGGCGGGGACAGAACATCGATTATGCTTCCGGAGGTGCAAACTTCATTAATGAAGGCTTTAAAATCATCCGGCAAGCCGGTAGTATTTGTGATGATGACGGGCAGCGCAATTGCAATACCCTGGGAAGCTGAGAATATTCCTGCAATCGTAAATGCCTGGTACGGAGGTCAATCTGCCGGCGTGGCTGTGGCCGACCTCCTTTTTGGGGAATACAGCCCATCGGGGCGCCTGCCAGTTACGTTCTATAAAAGTGATGCCGACTTAGCAGATTTTAAGGATTACAGTATGGAAAACCGTACCTACAGATATTTTAAAGGAAAGCCCCTTTTCGGATTTGGTTATGGCCTCAGCTATTCATCTTTCCTCTATCAGGGATTAACGTCGCCAGTTAAAATCCAGGCGGGCAAGGCTATGATGTTGTCGGTTAAGGTAACCAATACAGGAAAAATGCAGGGCGATGAGATAGTTCAATTGTATGTTGAACATAGCGATTTAGCTATCAAAACTGCCAGGAAAGCGCTAAAAGGTTTTCAAAGAATTAGCCTTGCACCAGGAGAAACCAAGCTGGTCAAATTTAAACTGATGCCTGCGGATCTTTCTTATGTTGATCAGGATGGTATAAGAAAACCTCTGCAAGGTAAAATCCGTCTTTCGGTAGGTGGCAGTCAGCCGGATGAGGCTTCTAAAACCAGTGGAAATATTTTAAGCAAGGCCATCACTATTGATAAATCTATATGAAGAAAATAACACTCCTGTTGCTATTTTTATTTGCATCTGCAGCACTTACGCAGGCGGAAGACGGACATCAATTGTGGCTCAGAAACCATCAGAAGTTAAACGTAAATGTTCAATCGTCACGGAAATCAGCTGTGCTGGATATTGCAAAGAAAGAAATCGTGGATGGCTGGCAGGGAAAGAAAGATGCCAGTTTAAAGTTTAACCTTTCCCGTGATCCTGCCCTAAAAGGAGATGGCTATCGTTTAGAGCGATCGCAAATAATTGCAAGGACGGATCTTGGGATCCTTTACGGTTCATACGAATTACTGAGGCGCCAATACATTGGCAATTCGTATGAAAACTTTACCTCCAACCCCTCCTATTCCCGCAGGATTTTGAACCATTGGGACAATCTGGACGGGACAATTGAACGAGGTTACGCTGGGGAATCAATCTTCTGGCGCGGGGGTGAAAATGCATTAACCATCACGCAAGCAGATAAAGACTTATGGATTGCATACGCAAGGGCAAATGCGTCAATTGGGATCAATGGCACAGTACTCAATAATGTTAACGCATCGGCAAAAATCCTGACTATGCCCTATCTTCAAAGGGCACGAAGTATTGCGAGTGTTCTAAGGCCATATGGATTAAAGGTGTACCTGTCTGTGAACTTTTCATCTCCAGTGAACATTGGTAAACTGAAGACTTCTGACCCGATGGATCCTTCAGTAAGGAGATGGTGGGCGGCGAAAGCGAAAGAGGTTTACGGGCTCATACCCGACTTTGGAGGTTTTTTAGTGAAGGCAAACAGTGAAGGTCAGCCAGGTCCTCAGGATTTTGGAAGAACGCATGTTGATGGCGCCAATATGATGGCCGATGCGCTGGCACCTTTTGGTGGCATAGTAATGTGGCGCGCTTTCGTTTATCAGCCAAGTGAGCAGGACCGTACGAAACAGGCTTATACAGAATTTGTGCCTTTTGACGGAAAATTCAGGAAAAACGTAATTCTACAGGTAAAAAACGGGCCATTGGATTTCCAGCCGCGTGAACCCTTCAGTGCGTTGTTCGGAGCGATGGATAAGACCCCAGTGATGGCTGAATTCCAGATTACACAGGAATATCTTGGCCAATCAAGACACCTGGTTTTCCTGTCTACCCTCTG